>Ga0209454_1000940_pt1 | contig 16880 bp, 19 predicted proteins | sample WorMetHERISLAND1_2_FD_187400 | JGI IMG/M metagenome (GOLD analysis project Ga0209454, IMG submission 187400) | Marine gutless worms symbiont microbial communities from Max Planck institute for Marine Microbiology, Germany - Olavius geniculatus... | ecosystem: Host-associated > Annelida >...
CCCTATTTTAGGGCAATCTGCTTTAAAATTTAAGTGTTTAGTAGTATTTATAGCAAAAAAAATCAAGTAGTATTTTAATTTATCACACTGTTTTTATTGAAAATTTTATGTTTGTGCGCTTGCTCTATAAATTTAATTATATCAATTGTTTATAATATAAATTCAATTTTAGTGCGGTTGGTGAGTTACATCCGCTTTTCACCATATTATTGAGAATTGAGCATAAATTCCGTCAAAAATATGACAGATAGGCAATGAAGACATAAATATGAACCAGTTGGATCAATTATTATTCAACTGATAAAATGTAATGAGAATACTGTTTAATTCGATCAAGTTTTTCTGTTGAAGACCGATATAGGCATTAGACATCAAGGAGCAAAAAGTCTAATGGCGGGATCACAAAAATCATTGTCCGTGTCCGAGGCGGCGGCCTGTTGCCGGGTGGGGCGCACCACTGTCGGCTATTGGATCCGATCAAAGAAACTTCATGCCACCCGGGTGGGGCGAAATTACACCATTCCGGTTGAAGATCTGTTGTTTTTTCTCAAATCCAGTGGACAAAAAATTCCACCTGATTTGCTCGAGGGAAACCTCGGCGGACCTATCTTCAAAAGTTATCAGAACTGTTGGCAGTACTGGGATGGCACCGACCATGGGTCGCGTTGCCATGGCTGCATTGCATTAAAAAATAATTTGCAGGCCTGCTTCACGGTCAAAGACAGCGGGTTGCTGGGTTGCTCGAATTGCAGTGATTGCCAGTACTATTTGGATACATTTTTACATCGCATTCAATTTGTCAATCAAATTGAATTGCCGGCTGCTGTGTTTAAAGATCTGTACCTGTGGGGAGGCAATTCCAGTTGTGCTGAAATCTGCAGCGTCCATCAGAATGAACTGGTCGGGATGGGTATTGAAAAAATAGTGCATTCGGACTCGTTGCCTAAAGTCATTGAAACCATCAGAAAATTGGCACTCGGCGAACCGCCGGCTAGTGACGGCTGCGTCATAACGATTAAAAATGAAAGGCAAAACCCGGTTAACATCCGCACGTCGGTATATCCACTGGGCGAACCTGCCAATACTTTTCTGGTCTTGGGAATTCCCCTGATATCCAGTTAAAAATTGTTAACAATTCGAACACAAAACACATAGGAGATACGAGCATGTCAGAAGTTGATGAAAAAATTGATCAGGCAGTCAAAGCAATGGTTGATAAAGAAGGTAAATACCTCACTTTCACTCTGGCCGAAGAGGAGTATGGCATCGGGATACTGAAAATCAAGGAGATTATCGGAATGTTGCCGATAACTTCCGTACCCCAGACCCCTGATTTTGTCAAAGGTGTGATCAATTTGCGCGGCAAGGTCATTCCCGTGATGGACCTGCGTTTGAGATTTGGTATGATGTCAATTGACTATACCGAACGAACCTGCATCATTGTAGTGGAAATCACCGGTCAGACCGGAACCATTCTGGTGGGCATTGTAGTTGACGCGGTTTCTGAAGTTCTCAACATCAAAGGTGATGATATTGAAAAAACGCCGACCTTCGGAACCAAATTGAACACCGACTATATCCTTGGCATGGCCAAAATGGAAGGTGAAGTGAAAATTTTATTGGATATCGATCAGGTGCTCAGCAGCGATGAATTGTCGATGTTGTCTGAGGCCGCCTAATTGATTTGGCGATGCCGCAAGGCCGTTTCCAAGTGACAATTTCCCCCGGTGCCTGGTATCCGATGTTTGCCCGGTGAAAGCCCGGAATTCGAACAACGGGCCGCAAGAGATACGAAACGCCAACCCGAGCGGCCTGTCCCGGGATCAAATCTCCAACTTTCTTATTCAATGATGAAAATTACACCGAATGCAATTAAAATTTAACCGTAAATATTCCGATCCAATTGATGGCGAGAATCTGTCGGAACAACTCGAGCACAGCGTACAGAAAAATGATTTTTTCCAAAAGTCCGTTCGAACCCTGCTTCAGTTTGTCCAAGATTTTTCTCTGGATCTCAAAGACATCCGGAGTGACGAATTCAAGCTGAATGTCAGCAAGCTGTCGGATATCTTCGAGGATGAAAAGAAGCTGGCGAAAATCAGGAAGCGCTTTGCCAAAGATAAAAGATCTATTGCCGACTACATTGATTTGCATAAGAAATATCTAGGCGACCGGGAATGTGAATTTAAGGATATCATTGAAATTCTGACCAAAGCCATGGTCACGCTTGATTCGGAAAACCGGCAATACAACCGGAAACTATTGCAGCAGACCGAGAAATTTGAGCAGATCACATTTTTGGACGATATAAAAAAAATTAAGCAGGCCTTGATTCAAGAAATAGAGCAGATACGTGAAACCGTCAAAAAAAAGCAATCCCGTGACAGCGTGAAGTTGGATTCGCTTTCCAAGCAGGTCGAAGCCTTGAACAGTCAATTGGAGAAAGCACGAACGGAATCGGTAACCGATGGGCTGACCGGGATTTATAATCGTAAAGCTTTTGATGAACGCATCGACAAGCTGGTAAAACAAAATGCGATCTCGCGCTCACCATTTTCGCTGCTGATGCTGGACATCGACGATTTTAAAAAAATCAATGACAACCATGGCCATCAAACCGGGGACCGGGTTATCATGGCGGTGATAAACAAATGCCGCCAGTCGATTCGCAGTGGGGATTTTTTGGCCCGCTACGGCGGCGAGGAATTTGCGCTCATTATGCCCGGCGCCTCGCTAAAAAATGCCGTTAAAAAAGCCAATGCCGTCTGTAAATCTGTTGCCGCGACCCGTTACTGTCTGGATGATGTTCCCGGCAGTCCGACGCTGTCTGTCACCATTAGCATCGGCGTCAGCTATCTTGAAAAAGCCGATACGGCGACGGCGATTACTCAAAGAGCCGATAAAGCGCTGTATGCCGCCAAAACCGCCGGCAAGAATTGTGTTTTTTCAGAACTTGATGCGGCATAATCAACGGTAAATTTTTCCGGCTGACGGCATTGAACGGCAATTTTTTCCGTAAGCGGTTGCGAGCTGCTGTAAAGCAACAATAAGTTATTCTCTAACAAATTGTAAATACAATGGTTTTTAATTTTAAAAAAATGATCTTTTTGCATGAAAATTGCAGCAAATGCCATAGATGTTCAAATAAACAAGACAAATACACTGGATTTCGCTCCATTGGGAGTCCCCCGCGAGGTTATTGTAATTTTGAGCCCTATCAATCAAGGAAATCGCTGCCATGAAAATTCACGACACTGAGACTCCGTTAAATAATCTATTTCCCGAAACAAAATCAGCGCCCCAGGCGCCGGCCGGTCCAAGGTTCGACGCTATTTTAAATGAAAGTGTTGAAAATGCGAAAAGGCAAGATGCTAAAGTTCGTCCGACGACATTTATCAGTTCGTTAAACGGAATTCAGATGGTTACGCCCGCTAAATTTGACAAGGCGTCTGCCATCGATCGAACCGAGAATCTGATTGGTCTGCTCGATCAATACCGACACCAACTGGCGGATCCGCTGACCACCCTCAGGAATATTGATCCGATAATCCGGAAAATCGATCAGGAAAGGGAAAACCTGGCTCCGGCTTTAGAATCTCTGCCCGAAGACGAAGATCTCAAGCGGATCATCAACCAGACCCTGGTGACGGCTTCCCTGGAGGTTAGTAAATTTTACCGCGGGGATTACAATGCACCATAGTTGCAAAATCGGTTATATAAAACAGCCATTGTGAATCAAATTTTTCAGGCTAAAATACCATTGAACCAAGATACCCAGACTAAAGGCGAAGCCTTCGGTTAATTGGTTTGCGCCCACCAATGAACGACTGTAATTTAATACGGGATAATTATCTAAAAAAAATCAAGGCTTATATTGTCAGGATGCCCAGCCTGTCTACGACCGTTGTCAAGGTGCTGGAGACCTGCAATGATCCACAAGCCTCTGCCAACGATCTCCAACGCGTTATCTCCCTGGATCCGGTGCTTACCGGCCGCGTGTTGAAATTAATTAACTCCGCCTATTTTTCACTGGATAAACCCATCTCTTCCCTCACCCGTGCAATTATCATGCTTGGCGTGAACACGGTTAAAAATCTAGCGCTCAGCTTCAGCATCCTTGACAACTTAAAGGGAAATGAGGAAAGTCAATTCTTTTCCGCCGATGATTTTTGGCAGCATTCATTATGCGTCGGTGTCGTCGCCAAAGCCCTGTCCGCCTTGATTGGCGTGCCGGTAACCGCCCGGGAGGAATATTTTGTTGCCGGACTTTTACATGATCTCGGGAAACTTCCGCTGCGGACTGAATTTCCGAAAGAGTACTACCGGATCTGCTCTTCTGCCGCGAGCAGCCAAAGTTCATTATACCGTAACGAAAGCCGGGCGTTGGGAATCGATCATGGCGCGGTGGGCGGCATTATCGCTAGAAAGTGGCGCTTGGGCGCCAACCTGGTGGAAACACTATCCAATCACTACCGTCCCGAAGCCTGTGCTGACCAAAATTGCGAGTTTGTATCTACCGTGGAACTGGCCAACCAGTTAACCCTTCAACTGAACATCGGCAACGCGGGGGATTCGCTTATCGATTATTCCAAAATGACCTTGTTGATGGGTGAATTAGGGGTGGACAGGAATATGATAAGTGATATAGAAGATAATGTTTCCGCTGAAATTGAGCGTGCCAAATTTTTTCTGGAGGTCGTCCGAAATGGGTAGCGCCATTGAAATAAAATTTTGGGGGGTCAGAGGTTCCATTCCCAGCCCGGGACCGGATACCGTTAAATACGGCGGCAACACGGTATGCTTGGAATTGCGCTTTAAAGTAAAAGATCACGATCGCTTGATCATAATCGATGCCGGCTCTGGGATTCGCAACCTGGGGGACACTCTGACCTCTGAAATAATTGACAATGGAAATTTCAGCGCGGAGATATATTTAACACATACCCACCTGGATCATATACTAGGGCTGCCTTTTTTTGCTCCGATCTACTTTCCCGGGACACGCCTTAAAATTCACGGACCCATTACCTGTGAAGAAGATCCCCTCAAAGATGTCATCGGTGGTCAGATGTCCTATCGATATTTTCCGGTCCGGCAGGAAGAGTTGGCAGCCCAGATCGAGTATATCGATTTAAAGGAGGGACGCTACGACCTTGGTGATGGAATTGTATTGACCGCCAAATACCTGAATCATCCCCTGCTGGCACTGGGGTACCGCATCGAATATCAAGGCAGCGTCATCTGCACGGCCTTTGACACCGAACCCTTTTATAATGTCTTCAGCGGGGATCCGACAGATCCGACCTATGATGAACTGCTCGCGGCCGAGGGAGACCTGGCTGCCCGAGAGGAAAATACCAGGATGGAGGCCTTTTTTCACGAGGCCGATCTGTTGATACACGACGGTCAATATACTTCAGAGGAATATGAATCCGAAAAAAAAGGCTGGGGTCATTCCCCCATGGAATACGCTGTTGAAACAGCCAGGCGGGCAGCGGTAAAACAGCTCGTGATTTTCCACCATGATCCCTTGCGTACGGATTCACAAATTGATGACATCGCCAAAAAGCTATGCCGCCAGCAGCGTAAAGAAGACAGTGAGATATTTTTTGCGCGGGAAGGAATGACGCTTAGGGTATAAAGCGGGTAGCCCAGGCCCGGGCTAGCCCATATTGACAGTCTCGTAAATAGTCGAAAAACGACCTATTTGCGGGAGTGTATAGTGGTATAGCATCTTGATATGACGTGCGAAGTGTTTAACGAAACACCAAACACATGATGAATTCGACTTTTTACGAATTCATCAATATTCACGATCAAAGATGCCTATCGATGCAATTCGCTTCACTCCGCCATTAAGTCGACACGTCGTTCTTTAATGGCCCGCCTCTGACGGTCCGCCAATTTTCAGGCGAGAATTTGCAGCGCTTTATGAGCGCAAGAATTTTCTTCTACGCAGGTAATCGCGTTGCCATTTGTAGAACAGATTCTTCAATCTTTTTCGTTCGGTCGTGTTGACCTTTTTAAATTCAATCGCACATTCAAATTTCCCGGTTAGCGGGTTATTATTTTGTCTGACCAATTGAAATTGTTCAATATTTATGATTGATCCCTTTTTTTTGCGGTCTCGGGAAGGAAACAACAGTTCGGCATTTTGCATGATCTTTGCGTTGAAGGGTCTTAAGATTTCTTCCATTTTGGGCCTTAACCTGACCAGAACGCCGAGGGTCCCGCCCATACTAACATTGACAACGAGCAGTTTGCAGCGGATATTTTTAATATTGAAATACAGGCGGGTGCCGGGTGGCGCTTCCAGCCGGAAGAGTTTGCGCCGTTGATAGCGGTGAACCATTTGCGGTAATCTGATCCAAACCTTATCCCCGAAAAATTGCCAGGTTTCTGCTTCAAAAACATACTTGATATCTTCCGAGTCAGTAAACTTGAAGACCATATACGGCAGGTTTGACTCTTCCCTGAGTTTGCGGCAGACCTCCGGGGTGTTAATTAAAAAATGGTTCGCACTCCCTCGTTCGCTAACTTCAGCTACGGGCGCAGGTTGCATGCCGTCTACATTCGGCCACACCAGTGTCAGGGGGATTTCATCGGCTTGCAGATCCCTGAAAAGCTGCACCAGCGCTTGACCTTGAATAATTTCTTCTTCAGCCATAAATAATTTCAATTGCTGGGATTGTGTTTATCTCACTAAATCCATCAGTCCTGGGTTATATTGGCGGCTCGGAATTTTTACAATGAATTGAATCAGCGGAACCTTATTGCCGAAGTGCTACAGCCGGGCCACATTTTCCGCAAAGTGTTCGTCCTGCAGCAGTTTCTTTGCAAATTCCAGATATTTGGCTGTTATTGCCCTGACTGCCAGCTGCAAGGCATATGGCTTTAACGGTTTTTCCAGCAGGTAATTGACGTTTGATGCAAGGCACATATTGACAACATCATCACTGGCATTGCCACTGATGATGATGGTATCTTCATGGGCCGTGGGGTACTTTTGTTCGATGGCATCCAAAAAATAAAATCCACTCAGGCCGCCGAGGAATACGTCAACCACGAAGATTGCAACACCGATATCCCGATTCAGACAAAACTCTATGGCTTCATTCGGATTCGAGAAACATTTGACTTTACCCCAGGTATAAAAACTTTCAATCAGCTCTGCGATAACTTCGCATATACCTGGATCGTCATCTATAACAATAACATCCAAGCCATCCGACATAACTTCACCCTTTCAAAAATTATCCGTCAAATTGTATTTTTCTAATTTGCGATATACGGTTGAAACATTAATGCCAAGTATCTTTGCAGCTTTAGGTCGATTGCCGCCCGTAACCTCGAGTACCCGTTTGATATGTCGTCTTTCCAGTTCGTCCAGTTTGAGCAATTCCACATTCTTGCGGCGCTCCGGACCGCTGTAAGGCAACAGATTGTGGGCCGAGGCCAGGGTCAGCGTCTTTCCCCGTTCCAATAAAACCGCACCGGCAATAATATTTTCGAGTTCCCTGACATTGCCCAGGAATGATGACTGCAGTAGCCTGTCTGCCAGCTCCGGAGCCAGGCTGTGGATTTTTTTGTTGTTAGACCTGGCGTGGATTTTGAGAAAATGCTTGGCCAACGGCAAAATGTCATCTTTTCTCTCTCTTAACGGGGGGATCTTAATGTTATACATATTGATGCGGTAATACAGGTCCGCCCGAAAGTGGTTCTTTATAATTTCTTCATTGATGTCTCGGTTGGTGGCAGCAATAATGCGGACATCGACATTTCTGATCTCTGTGCTGCCCAATCGATAGAATTCGCGCTCTTCGATAACTCTCAGAAGTTTTGCCTGTAGAGACGGCTCCAGCTCCGTAATTTCATCCAAAAAAAGCGTTCCGCCGTGGGCTGCTTCGAAAAATCCCCGGCGGTCGCTGGAGGCATCGGTGTAGGCGCCCTTGGCATGGCCGAAGAATTCATCTTCAAATATGGTTTTGCTAAATGATGCCATATTCACTGCATAGAAGGGCGCTTTTGAACGTTTGCTGAGCCGATGGATCACTCGGGCGAGCATTTCCTTGCCGGTGCCGGATTCTCCGTTAATCACCACGCTGTAGTCGGTGTTGGCAACGGCTTCAACCTGGTGAAAGACTAGGGCCATGGATTCATCTTCGGCCACCATATCGTCGAAAGCTTGCGGATTTTTCAGTTCGGAATACACTTTTTTGCCGCCGAATCGTGCCAGCTCATCCTGCAGATTATATTTTTCAAGGCTGCGATTTACCAGGGCAATCAGCTTTTCACCGTTGAGCGGTTTGACTAGATAATCGGCAGCTCCCAGACTCATGGCTTCCACGGCGGTAGCCACTTCATCATTGGCGCTGACGACCACACATTCCGAATCCGGAAATTCACGTTTTATCTTTTCAAGGACACCGATGCCGTCAAGATGGGGCATCATCAGATCCAATATCACCAGCTGATATTGACGATCCCTCATTAGCGCCATGACATCGCGGCTGTCGGAGACCAAGGCCGGTTCCGGGAGACCGGCACTGACCAATGTTGCCTTTATGCTCAACAGGAGGCCTTCGTCGTCATCGACCACCAGCACCGGTGTATGTCTATCAGGAATCGATTCCATAAGCATCAATCGAATATTGTTTTTTTCAGGGTGGCGTAATCAGCAGAAACTGCATATGGGGGATGGAAGGCTTCTGAATCCGGTTTGAAAAAGATCGAAGACGAACGTTCCATTCTTTCTCAATCAAAAATATCAAGATATCAGCTGCTCACCTTCCGGACACCTCTTGTTGTATTCGCATACGACGGCCAATTCTGATTATATCCCCAATGCTATCTTTATGTTAAAATGAAATTTGAAAAAAATCAAGGTATTCTGCTGGGTGATTTGCTTTATCTCTATATATTTAAGAAAGTTATGTTAAATCTTGCGGCAAACCGGGGGTGGATGAGAGAATGTCCTGAACGGTGATTGCCAAGCTGCTGCGCCAGGGCTTGGGATCGATTCCAAAATGTTGGTTGACCAGGCTGCAATCTAAGGCTGAATAGCGCGGTCGCTTCACTTTGGTGGGATAATCAGTAGTTTTTATGGGGCAAACCCGTTTTACCCTTACTCTGCCGTTTTGACGGCACAGGTCCACGATCGCCTCGGCAAATTCATGCCAGGATAGGATCCCGTGTCCGCAGTAATGGTATGTCCCCCAAGCAACAGCAGCGGCCCGCCTTTGGATAATAGCTGAAATTTTCAAAATCGATTCAGCCAAATCGGCTGCGGCTGTAGGGGAACCATACTGGTCCGAGACGACTCGAATCTCTTTTTTTTCCCGGGCAAGTCTTATCATGGTTTTCACGAAGTTATGGCCGTGGGATCCATACAACCAGGCCGTTCGCAAAATAATATGTTCCGTTAATGCGGATCGCACGGCGGATTCGCCTGCGGCCTTGCTTCGTCCATAAACTCCGATGGGGGAAACCGGATCTGTTTCAAGATATGGGCGGCCTTTTTCGCCGTCAAAAACATAATCGGTAGATATGTGAATCAGTGGAATATTGTTGTCAGCACAGAGTCGAGCAATGTGGGCCGGACCATCCCGGTTGACCGACATTGCCAGCTCAATTTCCGACTCGGCACCGTCAACGTTGGTGTATGCCGCGGCGTTCACCACCTGTGAGGGGCGATAGGCGTTAAAAGCATCGATGACCTGGTCACGATCGGTAATGTCGGTCTGGGGCAGGTCAACTCCTTGAATGTCCAATTTCAAAGCCCGACCCTGGCGCATGAGCTCATATCCCAACTGCCCGTTTAAGCCAAAGATGATAATTCTCATCACTTGTCCATCCTGCAATATTGCATCTCGTGGGTGTCCCTTGATTTTGCTTAACGGGGCGAATGGTTATCCGCTGGTCTGCGCCTCAATTCGGCCGGGTTGAGATCGGCCAGAAGTGGAAACCGGCTGTCTTTTTCCGATAAAATCGGATTTTCTAAGGGCCAGTTTATCGCCAGGTTATGGTCCGACCAGAGGATTCCGCCCTCATCCTGGGGATCGTAATATTCAGAGCATTTATAGGAAAAGTGGGCATTTTCGCTAAGCACACAAAATCCATGGGCAAAGCCTTCCGGAATGAACAGCTGGCGTTTATTTTGCTCCGATAGTCGTATGCCGAACCAATCGCCGAAGGTGGCGGACTCCGGTCGAATGTCCACGGCCACATCAAATATCTCGCCGGTCAATGCCTGAACCAGCTTGGCCTGGGGTTTTGACACCTGAAAATGAAGACCCCGGAGCGTTCCCTTCACCGAAAACGATAGATTGTCCTGGACAAAGCGGCGATCGATTCCTACATCGCGGTATCTCCGCCGATGATGGGTTTCCAGGAAATACCCACGGTTGTCCCCGAATACCCGGGGTTCAATAATAACCAGTCCTTCAAGGGGCGCAGCGATGGTTTTCATGATAATCTATCGTCTCGGAATTCACATGTCCTAATGGAAATTGGGTATTAATACAGGCCTTCTTTTGCCTCAGCAGTTGAATAGTGGAATTTTGGAATAATGGAAGGATGGAATATTGGAATTATTAATGGGTGTTATCCATTTTCTCAAAATCCACTTGTCCAATATTCCATCATTCCAGTATTCCATCGCATGAACTGTAGGTATCGACAGGCCGGCAAAGCCCATAACCAAATAGGTCTAGTCGTCCGTTGCCTGGTCGATCTGATCCATCAGGTCGACAATCTCCTGGTAAGCCTTGAGCTCCGATAGCCATTTTTCCGGTATGGCTGCCATACCCAGGTGAGCTCCCAGAACCATGCCGACGGTGAGGCCGCGACCCGCTGAATCGCCACCGGCCATAATATTTTCGATCAAGCCTTCTTTCAGATTATCCTCGTATTTGGCGATCAGGTGGATTACACAGGGAAATGCGGCCTGGATTTCGCACATTTGCCCCAGATCCAGCATAGCCTGGCGGGTATCTGTCTGCGCGGTTTTGATACCCTCCTCAACCCATTCGGGAAAAGGTTCCCGGTTGAAATGTTCCGATAAAATTTGTTGGATTGCCTTTACCGGTTTTTCTCCTTTCAAGACGGCAAGAGCAACCCGGCCAAAAAAATCGGCGCTGTCAATAACTTCCTGATTGTTGTGGGTTACTGCGGATTGGTCCCGGGCACTGTCGATCAACTGCGCCAGATCGTTTCGATAGTAGTATACCAGCGGGGCGATTCGCGCGGCTCCGGCGAAGTCATCCGAATCCGAACCCGCCGCCGTCGGTTCCTGGCCGGCCTTGATGTTCTCGAGGGTGGCCTTGGTGGCGCCATCAATATATCCCTCGTAGTTTTTGAAAAAAACCTGCCACTGCTCGGTGAACTTTTTCTTGTCAAATCCATTACCTTCTGAAACTGATTGCAGCAGCAGCAGGGTTTGATCGCCATAATGGGTAAATTCCCCCAGGTCCTTAGAGGGATGAAAGGTAGGTCTTTGGGGCTTGAGATAATTTTCCACCCGCCCCCACTTTTTATCGATAACGTTCGTATTGTAAATCCAGTGAACGCCAAGGGCGAGCGCATCGGCCACTAAGGATGCCAGAACCATGGCTTTGGCATTTTCTTTCATAATTGTCCTCCTTTTATCTAGTCAATAAATCCACAACACCCAGACAGTATGTGTAATATTAGTCCTAATTTCAAATCTGCAATATGGCTTTTGGTTAAAACTTCTGCGGGGATGCGACGATTTATCTAATTTATTTGAATTTAGAGTGAGATCAAATTTCTCTTCTAATTAAAGGAAAAACGCAAACTGCGGGGGTAGGGCTAGATCGAATTATTTTTGTATTCCAATTGAACCCTTTTCATCATGGACAATAATTCTTCTTCTTCGAAGATACCTTTCTCGAGCAGCAGTCGGGTGACGGCTTCCAGCTGGATGGTATTGGACACCATCAGCCGTTCCAAACCGTCAATTTTTTTCGGTTCGGAAGTACTCGGTGCCGGCAAATTTCTATTCAAGCCTCTGATTTCTATTTCCGACCTGCGATCGATGCCACTGCGTCTTTCTTCTCCATGATATTGTGTTTTAATCCATCTACGGTCGATGCGTGACCTCCGGTCACCCTGTCTGGAGCGGTTTGATGATTTAAAGGCTTTCATAGATAAAGATCCAATTATCGCTTTATAATTTTTGTCGAATATTTTATATAATACCCCATATTTATTAAAAACTCAATTCAGAGTTACCATTGATTCAATAAAGCAGGGAGCTGGCCGTGGAACCATTCAAATGTGACGTGCTGGTGATCGGCAGCGGTGCCGCCGGCCTGCGGGCCGCCATTGCCGCCAAAAGCCTGGGCTGTGATGTTGCCGTGATTTCAAAGCATTCCCCCGGCAAAGGAACTTGTACGATCTTAAGTGGCGGTGTTTTCGCCGGCACCCCACCGGGAGCGCCATCTGCCGACCATTTGCAGCAAACCCTTGAAGCCGGTCGCGGAATCAACCAGGTGGCACTGGCGCACGCCTTGGCAGAAGAAGGCCCCCGGCGGCTGCAGGAACTGGTGAAATGGGGCATTCGTGGAAGCTTTCACCGGGGCAACCTCATTTCTGAAGGCCGCCCGTTCATTTGGGGTGAAGAAATTGTCAACTGCCTGACCCACCAGGCAAGGGCCATGGGGGTTCGATTTATGGGCGGAGTTGTGGTCGCCGAACTGAAGGCCCGATCGGATACGTCAGCTGCCTTGGCATTTGAAACGGATGCCAACCGGTGGATCAAAATCAGCGCCAAAGCCATTGTCCTGGCCTCGGGCGGGGCCGCTGGAATCTATTTGAGACATGACAATCCCAAGCGAATGCTGGGCGACGGATATTGCCTGGCTCTTGGCGCCGGAGCTGTCCTGCAGGACATGGAATTCGTTCAATTTTATCCCCTGGGACTGGCAGAACAGGGATGCCCGCCATTTTTAATTCCGCCGGAGCTTGCTGATTGCGGGCGGCTATACAATGATAACCACGAGGACATCCATGAGAAGCATGACATCATCGAGCGGCCGGCCGGCATCAAAGCCAGGGATCGCCTGGCCCAAGCGCTCTACACGGAGATTTACCGCCATGGGAATCGTGTCTGGTTGGATCTGCGTGATGTATCTGAGTCACAATGGCGCAGCGAACCCTTTTCAGCGTCGACCCGCCAAGTACTGGGGGAACGGTATGGCGCCAAACACAGAGCGGTGCGAGTGGCGCCTCTGGCGCACCATGTGATGGGCGGCATTTGCATCGATACCCGGGGGGCAACCTCGGTCCCGGGTCTGTTTGCCGCCGGTGAAGTCACCGGGGGGCTGCATGGAGCAAATCGCAGGGGTGGAAATGCCCTGACCGAAACCGTGGTATTCGGCTCCAGGGCCGGTCGGGCGGCAGGGCGGTGGGCCAATAATATCCGTGACGACCAGCCCGGGGCGCGGTTAGGGGGGGTCGCTGAAGCGCGATCCGATCCCGGAGCCACGGACGCGAAATCAGCCGCGACCCATCTGTTGGCAGAGCTTCGTAAAATACTTTGGACCGACGGCGGAATTCTCCGAAACCGGCCCGGGTTGGTCCGGGCGACGGAGGCCGTCGATGCCGTCAAAAAAGAGGCCGATCTCCTGGCACTCACCCGGGAGCCTCGCCGGGTGCAGCGGGTATTGGAATTGCGTTTTGCAGCGCAGTCGGCTGAAATTATTTTGCAGGCGGCCTTGCGCCGTCAAGAAAGCCGGGGCGCCCATTTCCGCGAGGATTACCCGATCCAGGATGACCAAAATTGGCGCGGACACCTTCAATTGCGGCGATCGGCAGAGGGTCAATTGAATTTTGCCTTTAAACCGATATAGGTCCTATAAGACTTAATAGGACCTATATGACTTATAGGACCTATATCACCTATAGGACCTATATGACCTATTAGAATTTGAAGCCGATCTCGGCAAAGGGGCCTTTGAATTCGGCATCCACATCAACATCTTTATAATCAATTTTGACGTTGTCATATCGATAGCCGCCGGCCACGAACAAGGGGCCAAAAGGCGCAAATTTCAATCTGGCGATGAGGCTGGCATAGTGATTGTTGCTGTACGCAATTCCGCGCCCTTCCAGATCCAGGGCCAACCACTTTAAGGGCTCAATTTGCAGGCCGCCGTAAACCATGGGGACCGGCAGGAAATAACTTACCGATTCCTTCTCACCAATGTCTTCTTGCTCAATTTCCGCCCTGAAATCCAGCAATCTGCAATTGACGCCGAGATCGATATTGAGGACATCCGCAGTGGCGGTACGAATACCGGGAATACCGTAATAAAGGGCGGCATCCAGGTGATTCAGCTTTAATTCCGAGTCGAAATCGATATTCGCACTGAAATCAATACCGCCAAAGCTGAAGTTCACATCTTTGTTGCCGGTTTCATCCCATTTCATGTGGGTGTACATTAAGTACAAATTGGGAATAAATTTGGGCATGAAAATTTTTAAACGACCGCTGGGCTGCCATTTGTCATCATAGCCGAGATCATCTTCGAGATCCAGATCGTCAGCACGGGTCGTTTTGTCAAAAGATAAGGTGCCGCTGGGTTTCTGATACCATGCACCCAAAGAAAATTCGGCTCCACTCCCAAAGGATGCTGCCGGTAATAAAAGAATCGTCAGGAAACAGATCGACATGATACATTTCTTCATAAACGCCTCCCGGGAATTTGAAAAAGCAAGGCTACGGCAGCTGGCCTACAATCATGGAAGTTTTGACGGAAAATTGCCGGTAAGGCTGCCATCAATTTGGTGCGCAAATTGAATATCCGCTGGATTCCGGATCGGAAGTTTGGAAAGGAGTAATTTCGGCAGCCCGGCGGTCACGAACTCAATGTCATAGACCCGTGGCTTTGCGTCACTGCTTGGCAGCGTTGCCTTTTCGGTTTACTTTGTTTTCTATATTTTATATGAGTATCCTTGAAATATCAAGATAATCATCAACCCTGGCCAGCCAATTACGATTGAGGTGACGTGATGACTGAAATTAAAATCATGGTGTTCAGGCATTCGGCTTTCTACTCGCCGCTGATTGCGGCGATTGCCGGTGGATTTCTAACAAAAGAGGGCCTGACCGCGACCTATTCGGTGTTGCCCGCCGGGACTTCCATCATCGACGAGGTCACTGATGGGCGGGTTGATGTAGCGCAGGCGGCTGTTTCCGTGAGTTGGAGCGAACTTGAGAATGGACGAAAACCGGCCATTGCGCAGTTTGCTCAAATCAACACCCGTGATGGATTTTTTATCGCTGCCCGAGAGCCTGACAGCGATTTTTCCTGGAGCAAGCTGAAAACCGGCGAATTCTTGCATGTCCACGGCGGACAGCCTGAAGTCATGCTGCGCTACGGCGCTGCCCAAATGGGAGTAGACCTGGACCAGGTCGAGCGGATCGATGTACCCGGCATTGCGGCAATGATGGATGCCTGGCGCCGGGGTGAAGGTGATTTTTTTCACGAGCAGGGCGCTTATCCCCAGCAACTGGCGCACGAGAACTGCGCCCATATCGTCGCTGCGGTGGGCGACGCCGTGGGGCCGGTAGCTTTTTCATCTTTGATATGTCGCCGGGATTGGTTGCAAACCGATTTGGCACGGCGCTTTACCGCTGCCTACCGGTCTGCGCGGGAATGGGTCAATAGCGCCGAACCGGTGATAATCGCCGAGGCCGTTGCTGATTATTTCAACGATCACGCATTGCAAGCCGTGAGCCGAGCAATCGAGGCTTATCAAAACTCGGGCACCTGGAACGGTGATATTGCAATCCCGCATGAACTATATGAAAATGCGCTCGACATTTTTGAGCACGCCGGGCTGATTACCCGGCGTCACCCCTGGGAGCAAGTGGTTGTGCCGCCGCCCGTTTGATGGGGTTAGGTTAGTGGTCTCAAAAAGAAACGGATGCTTAACCCAAAAGAAGGTAATCCGTCGTAGGGCTCTATATTTTTGGCAATTTTGGTGTAATGGAGTCCGGGAGTATTGGAGTATTGGCTGAAGGCTTGATGCCTTCTTTTTGTACCCCATTACTCCAGCACTACGATACTCCAAGACGAGATTTTTTAATAATTCTTTGCTAACTTAAAATTGTCTTTTTATTTGCTACAGGTCCGAAAAGATATCCATGAGACTTTACTTTCAGCGCTACCGGGGAAGCACCCGAATTATTAGAGTTCGCGGGATATCACTTATGTTAATCGCCCTATCCATCAAGGCCATGGCCTGTCCAATTGAATTGCCGACCGCCACCGTTTCCGTCAAGGGTCAACAGCTTACTGTTGAGTTGGCGACCACACCCAGCGCTCGCGTCTGCGGCTTGTCACATCGCGCTGATTTGCCGCAGGATCAAGGTATGTTGTTCATATTCGCCGACCTGCGGCCAAGATATTTTTGGATGAAAGATACGTTTATCCCACTGTCAATCGCGTATCTTGATGATGCCGGTCGGATTTTTAGCATCCAGGACATGGCACCGCTTCAAACGGACAAGCATTTTCCTTCGTCGCTGCCGGCCGCCTATGCGCTCGAAGTGAACCAGGGTTGGTTTCGCCGCCATGGAATTGAAGTGGGAGACGTCGTGGAAATGCAATTGCCGCTGGTATTGGATATCCGGTAGAAAATGCTACATTTGATCCGGCATTCAAAGCCGGGTTTTCCCGACCCGGGGCACCAAACAAGCTCTTGGCCACCTCAATAAACGAAATAAACTTTAGCGTCATTTTAGGGTTGGATTGTTAAATCAGCCGCTAATACGGAGGCGTGGAGCTCGACTTTTAGCAGCATTTTTAATCCTTTGATTCATCTCATCAGTTCTGACGATACGTCTATCTGCT
>Ga0209454_1000943_pt1 | contig 16858 bp, 10 predicted proteins | sample WorMetHERISLAND1_2_FD_187400 | JGI IMG/M metagenome (GOLD analysis project Ga0209454, IMG submission 187400) | Marine gutless worms symbiont microbial communities from Max Planck institute for Marine Microbiology, Germany - Olavius geniculatus... | ecosystem: Host-associated > Annelida >...
TTTAAATTTAATTTTCAAAATTCAGCATAATTCCTATCACTGTGCAAAATTTCACGGCGATCGGCCAAGCGACCTCTGAGAACCTGGGGCGAAAAAAATAAACTGTCCTTGTCTGCTTGTAATAATAGTAGAGTCGTATCAAATACTGTATTATAAATGCGCACATGGTTGTATCAGCGGGGCTTAGTGGCTTTGGCACAATGCTGCCGCACAGAGTTGACAGCACAGTAATGTTACAGCTGCCAGCTGCTAGATCGAGCGACCCATTGTGCGGCAAATGGGGTGATAGGATGTAAAGTGGGCTGTCCCAATGAATGAGGGGAGTTAGCCTGCAGTCGCCTTTGCTGCTGCGAGTTCGGTCGGTCGGTCGGATCGACAGACAGCGCGACAGAGTGACAGAGACTGCACGCTGCTTTGCCTAAATCCTGAGAATAAGGCAATGTTTAACAACATTTGCAATATAGACTGGACTTAATTTGTGTTGTAGGCAGCATATTTCCACAGATTTGTGCAGGAAAAGTGGGTCATCGATATGAAACTACAGATGTTAAGCAAGGCCAAGTTACTAGCCGTAAGCAATGACATGTTTATTAAACTTTTCAGTTGATGTGGTATTTGGGCAAAGCGTTTGTTATTTATATGCTTTTGTGCATTGTAACGAACTGGTTAAATTATACTTAAGCAGATAAGTTGTGTTTCAGTAACGAGTGACAATCGTGCAACTGCAAGTGTTACTTGGAAGTAGAACAGTAGTATGCTTGCAGTAATTTGCAAGTAATGCACTCACAGTAGGATAAATGCTACTTGTGTTAAGAAAGAGCCTTTGTAATAAAAATTTCGCAAAGTCGGACATCTTTACCAGTGGCAGAAAATGTGTATGACCTATAGATTTCATTTGATAAGCTTGGCACACAGGCAGAGCGTGTATGAGACAGTATTTGATACCATTTTGATAACAAGATAACATTCTTTAACTATAGATATTTTGGGTTAGTGCAGTCACTGAAATGTACAGTGTTGTGCGCTTTTCAGCAATGATCAGACCAGAAAATCCAGTGGTGAAGAAGACACTGGGAGACTTTGGCGAGTACATTGGACAGTGTATGCCAAAGTACGTACAAAGCATTCAGGTTACACATGGTAATGAACTTGAAGTTCTGATACACCCGGATGGTGTGCTTCCAGTGCTGTCATTTCTCAAGAACCACACAAATGCACAGTTCACGAGCTTGGCAGATATCTGCGGAATGGACATACCAACGCGTCAGTATCGATTTGAGGTACAATATCTTTTCATTTTTTCACTTGCTTTTTTATATTATGCAGTTTGCAGTGTGTTGCCCATTGCATTTTGTCATGATAAACAATGGACATACAGTTGCTGCCGAGTCAGTATATGAGTATAATGCTATGCAGTGTTATAAGATTTTCATTAGAAATCTTATGAGGAGTTAACCAGCTAGTACAGGTGTAAATTTGTGTAGCAAACAATGTAAAATGAGATTGTAGAAGAAAGTTTTGGGTTGGAAAAAAACAGCATATACAAGAGGAATTGTGAATATCTAAAGGAAGGGTATTCCAATGGTTGAAGTAGCTATTCTAATAAATGATCTTGAAAAATTATGAGAGCTGAAACGTGAGGGCATAAGGTACTGGAGCAAATTAGATTCCCACGAATGCATGGCACCCTTGGTACGAGATGGAACATAATGCGTCAAGTTCTGTTCAGCAGTGCAGTGTGGCTTGTTACAATGGCATGCGCTAGGGTTGTCTCTGTTGATTCGTGTATGTGATTTTATGCAAAAAATACCGTAAATTGATTGTGCTTTGTTTGTCCTAGGTTATATACAACTTGCTTTCACTAAGATTTAACCAGAGAGTTCGTGTGAAGACCTACAGTGATGAACTAACGCCACTGCCGTCGAGCACACCATTGTATGAAGGTGCAAACTGGTATGAACGAGAGGTGGGTGTCATCTCACAATCATTACGTTTTACATGCTTTCAGTTTACTTTAGAAGTCTCAGCTGGCTTCATGTTGCCCTCAAAGACATCAGCTGCAGCTGACTACAGCATAATTGAGCTAGTTAATGTTTACGAATAAACAGTGTCAGATGAGCAGCCAGAGTTAATGTACATGTGAATTGGCTTCTCAAGATGATACCATACTGAATATCCCACCTCACCAAACTTCAAGTAACAGGTGTACTGGTGTAGTTTTTCTCATTGTCTGAAATAATGGATGCATTATTCATTTATAAAAGAAAGATTGCAGCACATCGAATGGTGTGTTTCCATCTAAGTCCACATGTTCAGCTGAGTTGAGATCTGTGGTTTGCTGAAAACATCAGTAACTGTGACAGATGTTACTGTGCTGCTGAAGTTGTTGGATGGAATGAGATATGAAGCAGAGACATTTGTGTGGCCGTGGCTAGAAGTGTCAGTGTAGTATGCAGGTCCGCAGGCTGCCAACGGCAGGGGAGATGTGGGGATCAGAATGCCCCAGTTGAAATTTGCATTGCAAGTTGTGGCAATCGGCAAACTGATATGCCACACATGGCAATGATGCCTAACTGCAGAATGACCGGTCGTAAATGTTAACACTCAGCCTAGTCTCATGTCATTAATAAATCACATGACATAAGTGTGTTTTGATTGATTGACTGATTGGTTGGTTGGCTTTTTAGCCGACCGTACCTTAGTAATGGTCAAGCTGTTGTCATGGTTGTTGTCTGTCCGTCTGTCTGTCCATCCGTCACGGATTGGTGTGGCTAAACGGTACAAGATAGGGCCTAGGTTGCTATTGATCACTAATAGGAAGTTTCATGTTGGCTTTCAAATTACCTGCAAATCATTAACCTTGGATGACCTTGAAGGTCACTGACAACCAGTACAGTAGGCTATCCTAGCGACGTCTGGGTTTCTTGTGTTATGTATATTTTTGTACTTTTTTACTGTGGTGGCCATTGGTACAGTTGTAATGTTGCTACTCATGCTAGATATTTAGTAGATATCTTATTGTGACATGATACCATGTTTTTGCACAAAGCTGCCAGTTTCATCTAGCATGTATAGTAAAATAAAGCTGTTTAAAGCAGAACTAGAATGAGAGAAACGGAACAAATTTTTTGCAAGCGAGTGACTGAGTAAGATAACTTGGAAATTGGAATGTGTGGTTTAACTTTCTTTTATGGTTTGAAAGTCTACTGAGTTACTGCAGTAAGCATGATTTTAAATTGTTAAGATTAAACATGTCACAGGTGTGGGATATGTATGGCGTGTACTTCGCTGATCATCCAGACCTGCGACGTATTCTCACCGACTATGGCTTTGAGGGTCATCCGTTTCGAAAGGATTTTCCACTTGTTGGCTACACCGAGGTATGACCACAGTTGAAATGTGCATGTTTCTGTGCTGCAGTGTGCCATATCTGTGTAGGTAATTATGCACTTTTTCCATAACTTAGTCATGTAGCTATTTGTACTAGGAACCGGGTACCTGGACCCAGTTTTAAAATTCATTACCCGGTTCCAAATCAGGGTAATTGGTACTCATTTTTTTGCACCGATTACTGATGAAACTGATGAAAATTTTACTACTTGCACCATTTTGCAGCCTTTGTGGTGAAATTCAGTACTGCAAGGAAGATTCAACTTCAGCCATTTTTTGTATAGGTTAAACTTTCTGTTTATTGTAGAGTTTAAACTTACCGTTCCATTATTGTGTTTGTATGCATTCTGCCTGAAAAGGCCGTCCCTGAAATGACCTATACTGTGTCGGGTGGGACGTTAAATCCTACTCACTCACTCATCCATTTTCGTTGACAAAATGTCATATTTGGTATCACAGACACAGTATAGACGTTTTATATGAAAACTTCGTGGAAAAATATTAGGCAGTAATATCTGCACATGTCACATCATTGTCATTCTTCCTTTCAGAGGTGTACACTCTATTGATAGGTGGAGGCAAATGCCTCCTGGAAAAAGTTGGGGGGAAGTAAAGAATAGAAAGCTGGGGAGGGAAATTTTTTGGTCTGTGGCAAATTGCTTAGAATATGCATGGCACAAAATGTGACAATTCAGCTTACAACAGCTGTAAGTTTTTTTCTGCTCGCTTTGCTCACAGATTACTTATGGCCACCTACTTAACTACTTTTGAATTTGTGGTTCCACGCCACCCTTGTTTGCCTGTTAAACTGCACTAAATTTGGTCAGTTAATTCTCTGGAGAATAATTAAAATTGTTGTCACCAGATGTCATAATTTAAGGCCAAAATCCACCAAATTTGATTTTGGCTGGGGATCTGCCCCAGACCTCGCTGGGAAGCTTACAGCACTCCCCTGGGCCATCTAGCTGGATTCAGGGGTCCTACTTCTAAGGTGAGAAAAATGGGAAAGGGGGAACAGAAAGAACAAAAGGAAATGGAAAGGTAGGTGAGGGAAAGCAGAGGGGAGGGGAAGGGGAACGAAAATTGCAATTGGTTATCCGGTTCCTAAAACGGGTTATGCTGCAAATCACTAGTCAAATGCACTAGTGAATGTGCAAAGATAGTAAAACTTTTGTTGTTTAGAATAGCATATGATATAAGTTATAATTTGTATTATTACACGGTTTATGTCATATTTCAAATGCAGTTCCTACAATATTTCTAGCTGGATTTCTGGATATGGCAAATTTCAGCACAGCTGCAGTGTATGCAGCTAATTATAGTCTTAGTTTGTCATCACTTGAATGATTTGACAGTTTGACACATTCTCAACAAAAGTGAACTGAATTAACATGATTATACATTAGTGATTGAATTGGTCATACAAATGCATTCGTACTTTCTTGTCATTAGTGTTTTTAATGTTAAGATTGTGCTGTTTATAAGAAACAACAATATAGGTTGCAGAACTTCTAAAAGTACTTCCTTTAACTCCCAAATCTGACTCCGATGTTGACTCCAACCATATATGGAGATGTAAGTCCTACTTGTGCTACAGCTGGATTTCGAAAATTGGAATCCGTACGAACTTAATTGTTATGATAATTTAAATATGACACAGCTGTGATTGCTTACAGTCTAATATGAGATGATATGGATATTGGTTGCTGTGTGTGGATGAGTAGGTTCGCTATGACGATGAGGAGAAGAGGGTTGTCTTTGAGCCAGTAGAGCTGGTGCAGGAATGGAGGAAGTTTGACCTTGGAAGTCCTTGGGAGCACTTTCCTGAATATCGGTCCGAGTCTGCGACCGATCCTGTCAAGAGATTTGAAACACAGGCAAAGCTCGAAGAAGGAAAGACAGAGGAGCCCAAGAAATGATTCACTGACAGTAGAGTTGAGCTGACTCGCTATAGTAAACCCCTCATTTCTTCACCTGTACATGACCTTGTAGGATAGGCGAATAGGCGCGTGTTTATTGTGTGACTAAGGGTGTGTTTATGCTAGCTGTTTATTTGTAAGTTTAGTTTTACTTATCATTGTTGTCATAAGCCACATCCAGTTAAGTTAGCTAAACACAGTGCACAGTCTGTGTGGATGTATAATATTGCTTGGCTTTGGTCAGTGGCATCGTGGATTTAAAAAAGTAGTCGGCGTAGGAAGTTTCAACTCCCCCCCCCTAAATTCCAACAGACAGCTGAAAATTTCTGACAGAGATTGGGGGTTTTCAGCCCCAAATTTTGCATTTTTAAATGAGAATTTTCAGACAAGAACAAAAGTTTCCAACAGTTTTCCAACAGCGCAAAATTTAGGAGGGAGGGTTGCTCCCCAACCCCTGGCCACGACACCACTGCTTGGTCTGTTAACATATTATGAGAGCCCATTTTAATTATTTATTTAATATTGCTTCAAAATTTAGCACGAATGTACAGGTTGGTCCAAAAAATGGCACAAAGTTTATGGCACCATAATTTTGCAACCATTCGTTACAGTCATGTGGTTTTCAGCAAAATGCTCCGAAAGAAATTCTTTACATGACTGAAGTCAGTGTTTGGATACTGGCAAGTGAACTATTCAAAAACTGTTGTCCCCTAGACGCTGTGGTCTGTAAAAACATGCCACTTTAATTTTTTGAATAGCTGCATGAAACGTTGGCCGATTTGAATAATTTTTGGTGTGTAACATTAAAAAGAAACGATGCAGATGTCTATAGTTTTGGCCACCTCACATTGATGTTGTCGCTACGCTACCTTGTGAAAGGCAGAAGTCGTAGTTTTCCCATTGACAACCATGAATTCATATTGGGTAGTGCATGCAATGGCTCAGAAAATTACTGAAACCACAAAATCATTGAAAATCTGTTACTTTGTCTTCATTTGAAAATCATAAGTGTAATGATGCAACAACAGCGAGTGGGCCACTCTGAGTCATGCAGTTACTGAATGTGCTGTTGGCAAGTTTTGTCAATGTCTACCACTTGTGTTCGTGCTGCAGGTGGACATCTTAAGCACATGCTGTAATGAAGATGATGTGATGCGACACGTGTGACTTTTTGAGAGATAATAATTGCCAATTATGTTTGTTGCTATTCAGTTAATAATTTCTGAGCCGACACGTGCGCTACCCAGAATGAATTCATTGTTGACAACAGCCAAACTATGACTTCTGCATTTCAGAAGGTAGCGTAGCGACAACATTAAGGTGAAGTGGCCAAAACTACAGTCATTTGCATCAAGTTTCTTCCTAATGTCGCATGCCAAAATATTAAAATCGGCCAGTGTTTCATGGAGCTATTCAAAAATAAAAGTGGCACGTTTTTATGGACCAAGATACATCGAAGGTAATACTGTATTTGAATTGTTCACTTGCCAGTGGCAAAAACAATGAATATTCAATTGCTGTAGGCATTGATTTTAGTCGTATAAAGAATTTCTTTCGGAACATTTTGCTAAAAACTGCACGACTCTGTGATGTATGGTTGCAAAATTATGGTGCCATAAACTGTGTTGTTTTTTTGGACCACCCTCTATGTATACAGAGCTTAACTTGCAACTTCCTAGCTGGATAACACCGAATGAAAGGAGATCATCTAAATCTGCCACTCAACGAGTGATAACGTACAACACCAATCAGTGTTGCACAGGCCGGAGTATAATGTGCTGTTATCACAGATGAGCAACTCTGCATACTCCATTGTAAACATAAAAGACGACCTTTCGTGCTGTGCACAGGCATACTTAACAGTCATCTTTAGGGTAAGGGACAATGGTGAAATGCCAAAAATAGAATGAGACTTCAAGAAATGTATGACAATAATTATCATTCATTTTAGCTATACAGAACAGACCAATGTTTACTGATGGCTTGTAAAGGCTTGCCAGAAGGAAAAATATGGCAGCTCACATAGAGACAATTCCGATGACATTTCTTGAAACCTACACATCATTTCACAAATAACGTAATACTACAAAATTTATTTAGCTCCAGAGGAAACAGTGACAAATGAAGCAGTGTGTATACAACAAAAACTAGGCCTATACAAGGTATTTGCACAGTATAATGGTACTGTAAAATTATGTAATGAAACACAATCTAGATGTCAAGTTAAACTGTCATGTACTCACATACCACTGTGACTAACAAGAACTATACAACTGCAAGCAGATGTTTCACACATTTAAAACTGTACACATATACTTCAGCGGCTACAGCCATTACCCTATTACAAAAAAAGCAAGGATAAAAAGTATAAAATGTTAGGTCCGAATGATGGATGAAAGCCTACCAGGTGGTGCTAATTTACAATTTATTGGCCAGTGTTGTAATATGTAATAAATTAATTTCACACATCGATAAGATTCATATGCTATGGCAAGTCGGAAAAATAAATGATATTGAACTACATAACAAATTTCTGACAAATTTACTTGTGATTCCATAATGTTTCTGGGTGGGCATGATATATAATACACTGAATACATTAAAACCTTTCTCCTAAGCATTGCTCTTCATTCTCACAGTTCAACAACTGAAAGGCTACCTGGCCTGGAAAAATCTGCAAATTTCACTTTTATGGGTCTGGCGTAACGTGCAGTAACTCTTGAAAAATTGACTGTCTAAAGAAAAATTGACAGCACCAGTTCTCACAAAACAATACAACCCGTCAGTGATGATTTACCACATACAAGGCAGATAACTCAATAATGTTCTGTACATCAGTGTTCAGTGGTGCACAACTGTTTTGAGCTGTAAGCCACAAAAAAGTCCCAAAGTTACCGTCTACCGGACACAAAAAAGACAGCAGAAATAAACAGCACCATACATTTTACCCAGTTCAGTCGTATGTTTTTTGTCCATAAATGGAAGTGTGTGCCACTTAAAAGTAACACAGTAAAAGAATAGTCTATAACGCATGCAGTTTCACTCTCAAATTTTGGGAGTTTTTCTTGGATGTTGATCGCCAGACTGGCCACGGGTGGAAAGTTGTGCACCACTGCTGCTGTAGACAATGACTGTCTGAAGCTGTACCATGATACCCAGTCACCGAATAACTCAAATTCACCAACAGCTATCACAGGTTCATATTACTAACGTAAACGATACCAAATTTACAGCCAAGGCAGAACTGGTCATTCAAGTAGTTTAATCAGTCTGCGGATGAAAGGCTCCATGAGAGATCCACAGAAATACCATTTGCAGATGCCATCATTTTTTGTGTTGGCATCTTGTTATCAAGTGCGGCAGGATCCTACAATGAACTGACTATGTTCATTAATCAAATAAACAAAATTAACAATTCAACACATCACATCGTATTTATCAACAAACTTAGTTGATATATCAATATATCAGTATTACAGGCAGTGGTGCTTAATAAGTCAACCGCCAGAGAAATAATTTAAAATGATACATTTATTACTGATTTGTGATGCAAAGAAATCAGGAATACCTATTTAGGTTGCCTTTTTTCCTCCAGCTACAATAATCAAATCTTTGCAAGAGCATAAAACAAAATCCATCTTTCTAGCATCTAGGTGAATAGTTATTATGCAGGATACAAAATGGCAAACATTGTCAGTGTAGTGGAGACCAAAATGAGATCTCATGAGCATAACACTCATAACACTGACTGTGTTGCAAAAGTGCTTTCAAATATATATATTTTTCCTGTTATAAAAATTATACCTCTTGGGAAACGATGAATATTCGACCTTCAACCACAGGAGCCAATTTCTGCCTATAATACACCATCAAAATGCATTAAAACATCTTGGCGATAAATAAATTGGAATACCTAAATATTGGTTATAAAACTTGCAATACAATGCAGTTTTAGGAAGCTAACAACAGCCAAGCATATAATTATAGCTACTATAAAAACTGTTGCTCTTAAATGGACTTCAATATGACAGTATACATCACATCCCTGAAGAAAGTAAGCCACTTTGATAAGTTTCGCAAATAGCTTGCTTGTTATTGCATACATTTGAACGAAATTTGGCAGGTGGACTCATTCTATGGTCCTACGTACGAATTGACTATAATATTGAACTAAATTAAATCCAAGATGGTGGCGGCCGCCATCTTGAATTTTTGCATAAACACTAATAACTCAGTTGCCGTTTGAGTTAGATTAATAAAATTTTGCTGGAGTGTAACCACCTACTACAGAAAACAAGTGGTATGACCAAAATTGGCAACGGTTGTAAATTCAAGATGGCGGCGGGCGCCATCTTGAATTCAGTTTATCGCCCATAGCTTGCTTGTTATTGCGTATATTTGCACGAAATTTGGCATGTAGACCCATTTTATGGTCCTACGTACGAATTGACTAATACTGAACAAAAATTAAATCCAAGATGGCATCGGCCACCATCTTGGATTTTTGCACAAACACTAATGACTCAGCTGCCATTTGAGTTAAATTAATTTACTTTTGCAGGAGTGTAGCCAGCCATTACATGAAATGGGCCATGTAACCAAAATTGGCAATAGTAATAAATTCAAGATGGCGACGGCCGCCATTTTGAATTCCGTTTATCACCCATAACTCGCTTGCTATTGCATATATTCGCATGAAATTTAGCACGTGGATTCACTTTATGGTTTTACATTCGGAAATACCGTAACATTGAACAAAAATAAAATCCAAAATGGTGGCGGTCGCCATCTTGGATCTTTACACAAACACTCATAACTCAGCGACCGATTGAGGTAGATTAATGCAATTTTGCAGAAATGTAGCCAGTCACTACTGGAAATAGACCATGTGACCAAAATTGGCTATGATAATAAATTCAAAATTGCGGCAGCCACCATTTTGAATTCGCTTTGTCACCTATAACTCGCTTGCCACTAGATGTATTTCCACGAAATTTGGCAGGTGGACTAAATTTTACATCCTATATACAGCTGTACCTTAATATTAAACAAAAATAACATCCAATATGGCGACGACCACAGTTTTGTATTTTTGCACGAAACGTAGGCCCTAATAACTTAGCTGCTGATTGAGATATAATTATGCAATTTTGCAGAAGTGTAGCCGGCAACTACTGGATTTCGGTTATGTGATCATAATCGACAACAGTAATAAGTTTAAGGTTGTGGTGGATGCCATTTTAAATTTTTATTTATTGCTCATAACATGGTTGCTATTCTATGCGTTTGCGCAAAATAAATCCAAGATGCCAGCTATGTAGCAGTTGTTGTAGTTGTACTAAAAACTAACAGGCTATAGCAACTTTCCAAATTTTAATAAAACCGCAAATATTATATATAAAAAACTGCAAACAATTTATTTAATGTTGTATAAGCGATGATGTAAAACAGCAAAAATCCAAAGCATAAGCACGAACATTATGTATTAGCTTAGACATTTTCATCTGGCTACTGAGGACAGATTAAATGTCTAAGCCAGTGCTGTCCAACCCGCGGCCTGCGGGCCGGGCCGCGAGGGGATTTCATGTGGCCCGCCATCTTCCCACATAAATTGTAGTTTTGTTCCAGTGATTAGTCAGATGAAATCAACTTGCAAAGTTCAACAATGTTTGATAATCTTTTGCGTTTCCAAATTTCAGAAAAATGGGCGAATTTGCGGTCTCCATTGAACATTCGGAAGCAAAAAGTGTTTCATCTTCAGCGGGGCTTCGCCCCCTGACCCCCCGACCAGGGGCTCTGCCCCTGGACCCCGCTGGAGGCTCCGCCCCAGACCCTCCTTATAGGCTCGCACTCCGCGCGCTCGCCATGGCCCCCCTTGATTGCGGCCCGCCAGCTGGTGGAAAATTGACCAAGTGGCCCGCGGTGTTAAAAAGGTTGGACAGCACTGGTCTGAGCTAATACATTACCTCATGCTTATACTTTGGATTTTTGCTGTTTTACATCATCGCTTATACAACATTAAATAAATTGTTTGCAGTTTTTTTTATATATAACCACCATATGATAGCTTATTGTCTCTAGTATTTCGTGACAATTTCATGCCACTGGGTGAAAGGAGTCCCCACGAACGAGGGGGCAAAAAGGGGCACCACTCCTAAAAAGATGTTATTCTACCACTATTACTAATACCACTATCTTAGAAATGTCAACATCTATGACCTTGAATGACCTTAAACCCCTAAAATAGGGGGTTCTAGAGAATTTTTCGCGATTTTGGGCTGCAACATGCAATTCGAAATTGCACCAAAATGGCTGGAGATAGACCAAGACAACCTGCATATAAAATTTTCAGCATTGAATGTTGATTTTAGCAGTCCAAGTCCGGACCCTCTAGATTCAAACAGGCCTGCACATGTGAATGTCAAAGAGGGGTACCCTTCCAAAAATGGTTATTTATCCGCTGTTATCTTGTCTAGCATTAAAATGGTTGCAGATATGCACAGACATGTTGCTTATCATAACAAGCACTGGAGTCAAGCTTCTTAGGAATGTCAACACCGATGACCTTTAATGACCTTGAACCCTAAAAATATTGATTTTCAGTGATTTTTAGCAATTTTTGGCTGGAAAAGAGTGAATTGCGACGAAATGGATGGAGACAGACCAGGATGACCTGCGAACAGGAACTGCCATAGCCTCTCGAGCGTCACATGAGCATTACCTCAGATTTCTTGTTGTACTTAATGATAAACTGCAGAGAAGCCACAAGCAAACACTGCTAACTAACCTAAAATCTGCTGCCACACTAGCATTTGAAATTTGAATGTTCTGTACATCTTTTCATTCATGTTAGCAAAGTATATGCAACATGAAACGCTAATTTCACTTATTATCAATATCATAAATCTGGAGGTATTTTTGTTTGACGGATTTACCTTTAGCTTATTGACATATTTTTTCCTACGTCTGCTTTCATCACCTGATGCAAATTCGAAATTTGTGCCATCACCTGTTCAACATCTGCTTGAAGGGGTACAGCTGAAGATCCAAATTTCACAAGGTAGTGCAGCAACGGATATGAGGTGAGATGGTGGCATTCACACTCATAGCAATGCATGCAATTCAACTTCTAATTTTTTAACTTATAGCACAATTCAACGAACAATCCACCTGTTTAGAGGGATATTTTGTTGATGGCAAAAACAGGTCTTCTCTTGTCCACAATGAACTTCAATATCCTTGAAATAGTTCTGTATCAACGTTGACAATACTGGGCCATCATCACTGTTTGTCTGCAAATATTCAATTTCCCATTCAACACTTGATTAGTGGTTACATTCAATGCCACAGTGGAACAACAGTGCTACTCATAGCATCTTCTAAACAGTCAAACAATCAAAGAATCAAAAAGAAGCACTTGTACACAAATGACCAACGGTTTACAAGCTTAGGGATAAAAAATTTAATAACTACAGGTGCAAAAAACTGACTACATGAAAGAAGAAATAAAAAACTAAATATCAGTCTAAAAATGCTTGCCAGAACAACAATGGGTGAAGTCAAGTTTTGCTAAGACTTTATTCGAAGACTATAGTCTGAGACCAAAGTGTGGCATACTCAGCTGGGAATTTCCCAACAATGGTTTAAAACTTTGGTCTTAGCAAAACGTGACCTCATTCAATGTCAGTGCAAAAAGGCCAGCACAAGCATTATAAATGCAACAGTTAATTCACAAAAAAGCAAACTTATCAACAACAAGTTAATTGTTTGACTTTACCAGTTGCTGACACGATTTGAAGACATCATATCCGTCTTTGCCATTGGCCAAATAACTTTTTGTACATAGTCGGTAGTGCTGCAAACAATATTTTACAACATGAATTCGCTCCTTCACCATCTAAAATTACTAAATCCATTTTACTGTGTGAAAGAAAAAGAATACACATGCACCAAGTAAATGAAAGAAAAGAACAAATGAATAAAACGTCTTTATTCTATGTTGCTGCTAACAGATGGACTAAACATAAAAATATTAGTATTCTGTGTCTGTCAGCATTATGGGCTTCCAACAAAGATAATTACAGTCATTCAAAAGCTCTACAAGAAGAATAGCAGTGAAGTCAGGGTTAATGGCGACACAAGTAGCTGATTTCAGGTAGAAACAGGTGTTCATCAGGGTTGTATTTTGTCACCGCTGTTGTTCGCTATCGCAACAGATTGGGTGCTACGGAGGACCATGGACAATAGTACTGGATGGATCAAGTGGTCCGAAGACGAGTCATGGCGTGACTTAGATTTCGCCGATGACATCGCACTAATTGATGACTCATGGAACAGCATGCAACAGACAACATCTACCTTGACGAAAGAAGCCAACAAAGAACTCCTTGGAAGATGTCACTAGCGGCTCGAGCATGGTCTCTACACTCCAAACGACTCTTCCTCGCCTCGGTGTGTCGACAGCTACCCAGCTTACAGCTGCTTGCAAGCGGCTGTCATAGACATGAATCGACGAAAGAGTAACACAGAATCGCTAAAACTGGCGTCAAACGATCGGCACAGAGGGACCTTCTATCGCCCTTCCCGCAGGAACTCTACTCTGGTCTCATAAAACTTTAATACACAGCACAGAGATCCGTATATGGCAATACAATAACTCAGTATGCCGTGTTAACTAAACACAGGCAGCCGCCAAGCTTAGACCCGCACCTGACTGGCTTTGCCTGCGTTGTTCAGGTGAGTTGGCAACACGTAACGGGTGATAACACCAAATCGGATACTACAAACAAATAAGGCCTAGATACACATGGGTCGTGACAAACAACTTGAATAGCAACACAGTAAACCTGCCGCGTTATAATAATGAACGGGTGCATAAAATAAGACGGCCACACAGTGAAATTAACTCAAAATTACGCAAAGTACCTCAACTTAATTACAGATGCTATGAGCCGGAGGGCCTAGAACGACCGTGACATGCTGGCTTGGGCACGTTCTGCATATGGATCATCAGTGCATACTCTTTAATGGCAAGCACTGTACTGGCAGGTACCAGGATATAAGAGAGGACCAGGTCGACCAAGAGCGAACTGGGGGAGCACAGTCAACAAAGACTTAAAAAGATGGGGTTAACCTGGGAAGAAGCAAAGGTGGCAGCTCTTGACAGACACGAATGGTGTCGGAGCGTGGCCCAATGTGTCCAGTTGGATGTGGGGGGATGAACCAGGGTCTGTGTCTGAGATCTTTCTTGCGTCTCCTGAAGAGAATTTGTTTACACTCGAAAATGAAGAAATGGCAATAGATAAACCAAGCGATGAATAACCTTATCTAATTCGATGCATGACCCTTGAACTGTGACATGTCTTGGATCAATTCGTTGACCTGGCAGCTTTGTTGGATCAAAGCCAAACCTGATGCCTGACACCTGTGGAAATCGGCCTTCCAGCGTAGGATATCTTGACACACCGTTCTCCAGAGCATCGACAATCTGCTGACCTACGACAAATCAATCAATTAATAAAGAAATCACTCAAAAAATCAATCAATCAATAAAGAATTTAAACTAGCCTCAATCATACAAACTACTGCTAAGTGAAGATCAATTATCATTTAAAAATATAAGGCGACTGAAAAATTGATCACACCACACAGGGTAAGCGATTGATTATGATGGGGACATATAGTAGCCCTATCACTTAGCCAGGGACGTCCTTTCCATTGACACGTGGGAACAGGATGCTTCCTGGAAAAAGTTGGGGATTAAACTGCCAGGGGAATTGTGCAGCTTGACTGAAGGCACCACCAGAAGGCGAATACCAGCAGTGCAGAACAATCAGACAACGACTCACCACAGAGACAAAAAATCATCAATGATGCACATTTTCACCCATCAGCAACTGCAGCCAGATTCCTAGCCCCCAGAGTAATACTACATTTCATTTGCACAGCTTTACATACAGCGCACAAAACACGTTTTAGCAAATTCTAAAGAAGCACCTTAAACGACTGGCATACTTGATGCACAGAATAAAGGAAAATATCTGTTATTTTAAAAATTCTCTCAAAAATCCAAATTGTTCACATGTGTTTTTGCAGTACAAAATCTGTTTTACACTAATTATACACCGTGTCCGGAAACAAAGTCTACAGTTTTTCCTGAATAACTTTAACAAATTAGAACGTATTTTCACAGTTTTTGGCACACATTATACCAATGTTACGTTTTACCAAAGACATCTAAAACTAAGCTTTAAAAGTTATTTATCACTAAGTATTGTGAATGTAATTATGACATCATTGAAAATGCCATTTTCGCGGAAAGTGCCATCTAAATGCGCCTCAGCAGTAGAAAAAAACAGAACAATTGTCAAAAAAATTGCAATGAAATAACGTGACAGTGATAGATTGGAAACATAGAAAAAAATTATTTTGCCAAATTTGCTTAACCTAGTTGTGCTTTTGCCACGTTAAACGTGACCACTGCGTGCAATACAGGAACGTCATTGTGAAGCCGACATTATCAGCGGCAGCATCATCTCTGCAGCATGCGTTAGCATCGCGGTAATGCACATTCTGAATGAACTTTTTTACTCCAAATTTAGTTAATAGCGAGTTTAGTTACTGTTGTTGACAAATCAGGCAACTACAAGCTAAAAAAACCTATTTTCTATATTTTTGTTATAATTTGGTGTAAAGTTAAGTAAGAATACGAGGAGTATTTTATTTTTCACGGTAAAGTGGCATCACTAATTAAGCAATGTAGACTTTTGATATATTTTTAGCTGCACATTACTTTTGCAGTGATACCTACCAACAATTATAAGCATGCATTTAAATTTGTTGAAGTTGTTATCCGAAAAATTGCTGTCTTTTTTCACCTGTACTAGAGTAAAAAACGGCATATTCAATGACGTCATAATTACGTCAGCACTACATACTGATATTGCAGTGTAAAGAGAAAATTTACTAATTTTTTTTAATAAAATGGATCTTCTCGACAACTCGTGCCAAAAATTATAAAAATATGTTTAAATTTGCCAAAGATATATTGAAAATATCGTAGAAACTTTTTATCCGGACATGGTGTATATGCTGCTTTTTGCATAACACAGCAAATGCACAAAATTTCTAACACTGTAACTCAATGATAGCCTACGGGAAAGAGAGAAATGAAGCTTACTAATTTTCTTATGGCAAAAACAATATATACTAATACTTACCAGAAATTCTCAGTACAGTTATCAAGGCCATACTAGGGAAAATGGTCCTCAGATCTTTCAGTTTGAAAGGACCAGCAGGATGCAAAGCATCTGATCGCAGTGCTCCAGCATTCAGCAGTGCAGCATCAGCATCCATGGCTTCACACATTATGTCCGTCACAAAGTTGCCTAACCAACAAAGCAACACCGACAACTAAGAAAACTAGAAATTTGGGGCAAGGCCCAACGTGAGTCCGCCCGGCGCCCTAAGTCCGATTGGGGGGAGAAATTTAGAGGGGTGAAATTCCCCCGGTAGCAAAGTCACGTGGCCCGCACACAAATGCATTAACA
>Ga0209454_1000944_pt1 | contig 16858 bp, 9 predicted proteins | sample WorMetHERISLAND1_2_FD_187400 | JGI IMG/M metagenome (GOLD analysis project Ga0209454, IMG submission 187400) | Marine gutless worms symbiont microbial communities from Max Planck institute for Marine Microbiology, Germany - Olavius geniculatus... | ecosystem: Host-associated > Annelida >...
AAGTGAACTATTGAAAAACAGTATTACCTTCAATGTACATTGAAGGTAATACTGTTTTTCAATAGTTCACTTTCCAGCGGCAAAAACAAAGAATATTTAACTGCTGTATTTAAACGCTGACTTAAGTCATGTAAAGAATTTCTTTCGGAAAACCGCACGACTCTGTGATGTAAGGTTGCAAAATTATGGTGCCATGAACTTTGTGCCGTTTTTGGACCACCCTGTATAAAACTATTGACGTGCGCCACGTAATCAAAAGTCGCGTGCTTCCGGAAACGGTGCGTTCATTTACGCAATGCCACGTCGTTTTTCGATATTCTGGGTGGCGAGACCGTTATGTTAGACTTTACGCTGATATTTACGTCTCCGTTGTCGGATTAACTAACGTTGTATTAATTTATTTTACACCATTCATTTTACGCCGTTTATTTTATAACATCGTACAGAAAATACTGTACCGGCCGGTGTACAAACTAAAATAAATATAAACTAGAAAGCAGTCAGAGCCCGCAGACCTCCGCCAAGCCAATGTTATTCGCTAGGTAGCAGCACCATCTTCGGTTTTGCAGCGGTTTCCCTTATGCCCCATTGAAAGCAATGGTAACGAAAATTTCAAAGTGATTCAAAATCCAGGATTCCTTCCGGATCACCCACAATGTTGAAACACTGGTAGCTTGTGCCATTCCCGACATACCCTCAAAATTTCAGAAAGATCCGTCCATAACGTTTTGAGTTATCTTGCTCACACACAGACAGACAGACAGACAGACAAACAAAGTCTGGCAAAACATTACCTCCTTGGCGAAGGTAACAAGCAAATAAAATAAAAGTCAATCAAATCGGGCAGTGCACATTGATTAAAAAGAAACAATGTCTGTCAAGCTAAAAATATCAGAGTGTGCATACATGTATAATATGGCTGACATGACGTAAATTATTTATGGATTCCATCAACGTCCGTCCCAGAATTTAAGGTAAACCCACTTTTTATCCATGTCGATATCCCTGAGAAGCTCGTTACCAATGGTTGTTATGATAAGCAGTATGTCTATGTTTCACATTTTGCAATTGCTTTAACGTTAGATGAGCCAACAGCGGTAAAATAACGATTTTAGGGGGTACCCCTGTTTGACATCTTAGTTCGAAAAAAATCCACGTAGCGTCACGAAAGTTTGTTACAAGAAACTATTGACTCTAGGCTATCTAATAATGAAACCCCGAGTCTCTATCTTACCTGGGCTTGAATCGACACCAAGTCGTGACGGACGGACAGACACACACACAGACAGACATAATTACGATATAGCTAATACGCGAAAGCACATAATGCGTTGCGCATAAAAAGAATAAAAAGTAGCAACTTTAAAACGCGTCCTTTATTTCAAAAATTAAGAAAAAACGTTTGTAAACGACGAATAAAAACGCGACCTCTCGTTTACCTGTCGTATATATTGACTCAATCCACCATTTCAAAGTACAGGTTTTTCGTATTTACCATTTTTGTTATTGTAATAAGTGTGTTAAAAGAAATAAAACAAGATTTGTCATTATTTTACCAGTAACTTTTTACTATTTTGTGCATATATAAATATTTTAAATTACAATTTATACCCTGAGCGTTCATCATTTATTTAAAATGTTTATTTGAAAACATTAAAAACTCGTTCATACCAGAAATTTTTAAAAAGTTTATAAATAGGGCTACGTCTTCGGTTCGTTTTACTACTAAAATTTCAAAGCTCCCTGTGTTAATTTTTTAAACAAAATATTTCCATGCCAGTAGGTGTAAGATGTTTTTAGTTTGGAATTGTTCATGTCAAACACCGCGTAGTTCCGGCTAAAGAAAAAGTTAAGTAAACGTTGAATAATTTCTGGCGAATGTTTCTTAACCAAACCCCATTCCATGAAGATGAGAGGGACGTCGATCTGGTCGAAGAACTGTCCAGCAGTCGCATTTGTGAAAACGTTGACCTCATGACCTTCGACGTCGACCTTCATTAAAGCGGATTTTAATCGCATCAGCGGAAGAAGGTCATTCAGATGAATGGTTCTTGTCGGCGCAAGAGTATTGCACGTCTTGTTGTTAGGACATAAAATAAACCACAATAAACAAAAAGCGAACCAAATAAAGTAGAACTTGTACGTTAACGTTTAAACGTAATGTTAAGAAATAATGTCGTCTTGTTGTTAGGTGTTACTACGCACTTGGTGGTGTTTATTAGAAACGCGTTTCCCTGGTTCGTCGGATGCACACCCATGTTGAGAGTGGCGCGGACGTTGGAGATGGCGTTGTGTACAAGGGTGATGTTGGACATGACTCCACCGAGGTTGACGGCTTTGACGAGTCGAGCCATCGAGCGCCAGTTGGGCTCGACTGCAATGACATTGACCACTCGAGCTGCCGGTAATGAGTACAGGCCGACGTTTGCTCCGATGTCGATCAACTGTACCCGTCCATCACCACGAAGCAGTCGCAGAAACCGACTCACTTCATCCGCCTCGAAGTACTGGCCGCGCAGCAGATAGCCGCTAACAGTGTCGTCGACTTTAGCGGTATAGTGACAAACCGGAAATGTCATGTTCATCAACTCGACTGTTTTGCAGCCGAAAGTTTCACTTCGAAAATCGAACGTTGCTGGTAAAACTACATTAGGAGTCGATGTCACCGGGACCGCCGATGACCGATCTGCGAGTAGTTCTGCACGATTTTTTGCTATGTTCGAACCAGTCGCAACATATCTGAAGTTCACGGTATGGTACACATAGACCACTAACGTGCATGTCAAAACTAGTGTCGCCAGAATATATTGTTTTCTTCGAACAGCTGTCATCGTGCATATCTCTCGGGAAAAATCACAACCTGCACATCAAGAACATTTAAGTATGTGCATCGTGAGTCAAACAAAATAATTTTTTTTCTAGAAAATCTGTACATTGCGACCAGAAACAAGTCAGCCCTCTGATCATTTTTCATTAACAAGCGAACATTTGCACCAAGGTAAATCTAGTTTTACACGCAAAACATTTTTTCTAAACAATGCAGTGTAGTTTATAGGCCCTATACATGTAGCCCTAGTTTCGAAGAAATCTGACTTGACTTTGCAGACATGACAAATTTGTAATCCTACAGTGACACAAATGTTCGGGGTATCGCCTTTTGCGCAGATTTGACAACATTTTGTAAATCATGTTGGAAACACAAATCAAAGGCAGCTATTTGAAAACAAGAAACCCAGCTGTCGTTAGGGTAGGCCGACCGTACTGCCTATAACCGCCAGCGAGCGTTTGACTTCCGATCGCAAAAAGAAAGCGATTTCTCACAGTGACTGCAGTCCCGTACATGCTGTGGTAACGCTGCTATATTGAACACTACAATGAACCCCAGATGATTCGACACTTATGCGTAATTGGTACGTAATAGCTGCAAAAACATTACATTCAAAACTGCGGCCAAACCACTGCAGATAGAGACATGGCTACTATTGACAGCTTAGGCCTATATAAAGTTGTCATCGCCGTATCCAACGGCGCCATCGTCGACCCTCTACGACGTAGCGTTTAGTCACAATATCGCACGATTGGCATGGCGGAGTGCTTAATGACTTATCAAGGTCACTGAAAGTCAATGATTCTTGTGCCATCTAAAAAGGATTATGCGGTTTTCTATTAATGATGAATAGGAACCTTGGCCCTATCTCTCACCGTTTCTCAGATACGGCGACTTATCGGTTAAAAAGCGCACATTGTTCCTACTTCACTCCTGTTCAACCCCAAATTTAAAAAGTTTCCCCGCAGTAGATTGGCGAAGGTTTGCTTGAGAAAAGCTGTGACACCAAGCTCATTAGGGAGACGGATCAGGACCAAAATTAGGATAAAGGACGACCTTTACTTGGAAGAAATTAAAGCCAAATTTCAGCAAAATCTGTCGAAGAATTTTTGGGAGAAACATTTTCTACATTTGTAATCGACGGCTTGGTGATTCAGCTGTCGATGATCAAGAAAGACAATCGGACTTACGGCGCCGGGGAGCGGCCTCACGTTGGTCCCTGTTGTAACTGTACCGACCTGTCAGAGCAGTGAACAGCAGACAACAATTTGACGTTGACCTCCATCTTCAGTCCTCGCTCAGAGCCTCTAAATTTTAGGACGTTATGAAACTACACAAATTGCATTACTAACAGACAGTCAGTCGTACTGGTTTAGCCTACCTTAAGTCATGTGAAGTTTGTTTACGTCGTCGCTAAGCAACGAACAGGTAATGTTAGCCGTCATGCTGCATACCGAACACTGATAAACTATTTATGAAACGGACGATGACAATATTAACGTTCGCAGACGGGAATAATAGTTAATAAAGCTGTGGGTACAATGGAACTGCGATCATGCGAAGAAACAACTGGAAGAGGTCGATGTCATCGACTTCGCTTACCGGTAGGGGCCTGCTTCTGACAATGCCTCTATCTCACAGCCGAAAGTGTTATTTTTGGTCTTTTTTTCGTTTCTGTGTTATTTCAGTTTTTGTATTTTTCAAATCTTAATCAGCTAAACCTGGCACTAATAGATCTACCTGTACGGTGACACGACGTGCCTTGTGGGCTATTCGGTGACGTTGATCATCAGTAGGCTTATAGCGTCTTATAAAAACTGCCCATTCCCTTAATTTTAACCTGTGCAAAAATTTAAAAAAAAACAAAAATGCAAAATGTTGGCCGCAAAATTGACATTAGTATGAACAGAATTAAAATTTTTGGCGCCGATATCTTCTCCGTTGAAAATTTGCAGCTAAAAATCGGTTGGAAAATCGCAACTTTTCGCCACCAATCTATAGCGTTGTTGAGGTTTGCGGTCTCTGCTTGCCTATTTAGCTTTTTTGTGCCGTACTGCAGGGACAGGCAAAGATGAATATACACTGTGTCTCAAAAAACACCCGCGACTTTTTTGACTGTAACTTGAAAACCAATTATCATATTTTGATAATTTTTGGTACGAATATTTCTGACACAACTTGCCATCAGACGACATTTGGTTTCCCACCTCACCCAATGTATGCTTTTGCACTACCTAAGGAAAGTAGATCAAGCAAAATATGTGTTGAATTAAACAGAAAACCTAAAATAACATCCTCAACATTATCGATCGTAACTTGAAGAAAGATCAGCAGATTTTAATAATTTTTGGCAAAATTTTTTGACACAACTGACTATTAAATAAGTGTTTTAGTTTCTACTTCACCTAACGTCTGATTTGCACTACCTGGGGAAAGCAGACGAAGCATAATACGTGTTAAAGTAAATGAAAAAACGTCGACAAATTCCCTATCCTAATCTGTGGGCAGTCTATTACAAGGTTTGACTGTCATGCAGCAGTGTGTCTACCAGACAAAGTTTAGGAATGTTTGAAGTCAAGAAGCGACTGGTACAGCCTGGATTGGTCTGGAGCAGAACTTTATCAATACTGCTGGCAATGAATGGAAAAAAACATCTCTTTTGACTGTGTTCACATAGTGGGCCAACACTTCAAGCAATTTTCCTGCAGGCAGCTGAAAAATGGACAACTGAATAAAATGCAAGCCAAAGTGTCAGAAATGTGAACAAAATGTGTTTTGTGCGTTATGTTAATTAAGCAATCATATCGCATTGGATAAAAAAGTGATATTTCGCTGGTAGTGTTTTCCCCAGGTAGTGCAGAAACAAATGTTTGTTGAGGTGAAAAACAAATTATTCGTTTGATCACAAGTTGTGTCAGAAACACTCCTACCAAAAATTATCAAAATCCGATGATTGCTTTTTAAGTTACAGTCGAAATTGTCAAGGATGTTTTTGAGACAGTGTATATTTCGCGCATACTCGCGGACAATAACGAATTTATACTTGATCGACGCGCAGTATTGCACACATTGTATGTATGGAACATTTCGTTTTATAGAAAAACTATTTACATATTATATAAAATTTGTGAAATTTTTTTAGCTTTTTTCTTTGCTGCTGTCCGGTAAACTTGATCTTAAATTTTTTAAACTGTAAATTGGCAACCGTTACTTTTGGCGAACACAACGTTCACACCGATTTTCGTTTTTCTACACTATTTATTTACGAGTTAGCAGCTTATTATACGCCATATACAGACGGACGGACGGACAGACGGACAGGCTTGACCTGTATTGCGGCCGGTTAGAATGGCTGCTTAAAAATAACGGCTCACGCAATACGAGCTGTCATCGTTGTTGGAAATAGCCGGGACGGAACCGACAACGACGCCGTATGATGACGTAATTAACCCGAGGTCTTTGATGTCACCGCCGCCGGTAAGGGATTCCCTCCCGGGGGTTCCCTCGACGTGGGGTTCCCCGCGGCTCGTTCCACTGCCTCCATGGATGACGTCACCGAGTCCGGTAATGAGTGATGGACAGGAAGGAGACGAGAGCTGATTTCCAGCCGGTGGCCATTTGCCGTTCACGCGTGTTTGAATTACGCCGCTATTACTCGGCATAATTACTCCGTAACGACATCTTGCCAGTGTCTGCTGTATCCGCCTGCATCATGATGTTGCCTCTTGCTGATTATTTTTCGGTTTTATTTGCATATTTAGGCTACGCGATGCTCTATTATTTGTATATTATACCGCATTACGCTCAGTAGCCATTACATTGGTGATAATGGTGATGACAATGGTGATAATGATGATTCTGATAACTGGAATAGGCCTTAGACGAATGAATGAATGAAACAACTTAAGTGTTGTAGCCAATGGTTGGATTGGATAGAGGTCAATAAAATTAGACGAAAACAATGAGGATGAATTAACGTGTAAACCGTTTCGGTATGCAGCCAAACACCCACGCCAACACAGACTTCCATCTTTTCGGGGTAGGTAAACTGTGTACCGGCATGTGTGGTTGGTGGTACCTGTGTCAGGTGACAAGTGTCACGGTTTCAGATGACGCTCAACTGTAGCTCTGAGGTGGGTTTTCATGACAAAATTAGGCTTACAGATTTTAAACTATACCGTAACCTTTCACGTGCAGTCGATAAATAAACTGTGAAAACTTGCTATGTATGAAAGTGCCAATCTGTTTTATACCCCGTTTACACGATCAAGCTGGCTCGACGAGTTGGCTCGACAAGCTGCTGTATGTTAGCTGGACGAGACAACTCGGTGTTTGCTTGACGTTTGCTCGATGTTTGCTCGATGTTTGATTGATGATTGCTTCGTGTAGGCTATGCTTTATGCATGCGTCATATTTGCTTGATGTTCGCTCGACGTTTGTTTGATGTCTGCTCGATGTTTGCTCGATCGCGTAAACTGTGTATTACTTGTTTGGTGTCGTGCTTCTCATATTTTGCGCACCTTTATCACACGTGGGCTTGCAGGTAAAAAAAACTCTAAGCGTTTACGGAGGATCCAAATCCAAATTTACACTTTATACGCGATCTGGGAAGTATCGACCACGACAGCTATCTCAAAGACACTGTAATTTCGAAGACGACCTGCCGCCGGAAACCACTGGCAATGTGATCGCAAAAACCGGAAGTAATTATGTCTCTGGAACACCAACTGCGAGAGTCTTAATTAAACTCCACACACCGACGAAGACCTCCATTGTGCTACTCCCAGGTGGATCTCGCTTCGTGATCGGAATTCTTAACAGCAGAGACCTTTCAGCACGCATGCAGCACTGCACAAACTATTACACTTAAACGAATCGGTACAATTCTAAAAGTAATACGTTTATGGAGTAAAACCATACAAAATTGGTTTCAGCTAGATGTGCCTTTTGGACTTTTTTTGCGCCCAAAATTCGTTTGCGGCTCGCTACTATCTCTCGAGAACCCTTTCTGAGTTTTTCGACTTAGATTTTTGGCTCTTTTGATCTCCGATATGAGCAGTTTTGACTTCTAAGTTATTCTTTAGAGACCTTGCTGTTCAAACTGTATTTGCCCTTCAACCAAATAACACCAACTGTCTGCTGTGGTTGTCGCAAGGAATGGCAGCAGGCGAGACTTGAGGGGTCAACGCCCCAGACTTTCGTATGTTTGGAGGACAATAGCTTTGAAGACGATGACAACTGAAAGCTTAAATTCCATTGCTTCGATGTGTTGTTAGACAAAAAGTTGTACATACAGCAAGTTGTACAACATAATTATCGACATTTAGTACAATTGTTGTAGTAATAAACATTGAACATTTGCGTGATTTAAAATACAAAAATTACTTATCAGTAATAGGTAAAAAGAATACGCCAGACCAATGCCGCCTAGCTCTATATGCATGCAACACTTAGGCCAACTGATTGTGCATTTTAATTAAAAATCCACGTTCACAACTTTTTTGGCACGAACTAGTCTGCAAACTAAGTGGAGTTTAGACTTAGAACGACTGACATCATCATCAACAGCAGCAGCAGCAACGATTCACACAAAGCGAAGTGGCAGCCGACCATCTCGCTGAATGGCAAACAACTCCCCTTCAACGACTCATCTCGCTTGCTGGGGGGTCCACCTGGATCGCACATTGTCTTTCTTTCTGCTACCACACCGATCTGGTATGCAAGAAGGCATCGTCTCGGTGCAGAGCCCTGACAGCGTTGACGACTAGGGATTGGGGTTGGCGCAGGAGACCAATGAGAAAACTCTACATCAGTCTCATTCGTAGCTGTATGGATTTTGCCGCTCCAGCCTGGCAGCCATGGCTGCGTCTGCACTTAGCTGCATTAATAAAAACATCCAGGACCCGCCCATCAAGCACGAGAGAACAGCTGCCGAGTATGAGCAAACCAATCTCACTAAAGACTACTCCGTGGCGGGGTTTCGCAAAGACGCCGTACTGTTGGTTCAAGTTCGCAGTGGCCACTGCAGCAAGTTCCAAGCTTATCGCCATCTTTTTGATTCGACAGTTGATCCCTCATGTCCAAGGTGTAGAGAGGAACCGCATAGAGTCGAGCATTGGCTTACAAAATGCCCAGGGACCGAGGCAGCTCGACTAGAAATTTTCGGCAGTGTGAGTCTTCCGCTGAGTATCCCGACGGAAGAACCTGGCAAGGCGGTGCTGATGTCACGGCGCACCCTCTAGGGCCGCCGTGTAAGTACTCCGGCCTCCGTCAACAACAACAACAGCAGCAGCAGCAACTTGTTAGATAAGTCGACGTCTGAGCTGTTAACTTGTTGTCGTTATTTCTCTAAAGCAAAATTTTCATTACGTGGATTTATTATTAATCCGTTGCACAACAAGTTACAAACTGTACTGCAGATTAACAACCATTTGTATATACGAGAAGTTCGCATAAAAATGAAAAGCAAACAATAAATCCCAACCTCTTGGCATGTTAAAATCATGACATGTTGTGCAATTATTTGTTGCACTTTTTGATTTTTAATATGTAAACGAGAAATCGATATAGTGGAGACTGTGTTTAAGCCGTTAGTGTTAACTTGTCATCGTTAGTTCCCTAAACCGCTTGTATTTGCTACTTGATACAGCTTGTCTAGACAATGACTAGGCTTATGTCACGATCTGTTTATTTTTTTCCGACAGTATTTAGTTTTTTTTATTTTTGTTTGTTTTGAGAATCTTTTTAAAACTTTGTTTCAGCGCCGTGCTACTGTAGAGACCGTTTTAAGTAGGTCTCTGCATTGAAACGCATTCACCGTATACACAAATAAGCCTACAGATATCTGTACAGACCAATATACCTTTCAGCCAACTTGCTTACAGTAGATATGTTGCTGAAGTTATGGGGTGTGCACAATTGCAACATTAGGCCTACCGCAATACAAAACTAGAAACCCAGCTGTCGCTAAAATAGCCGACCGCCCTGGTTGTCAATGACCTTCAGCGTTATCCAAGGTCAATTATTTGCATTTCATTTGAAAGTTAATGTGAGGCTTTCTATCAATGATCAATAGCAATCTAAACCATCTCGCACTGTTCAGCTACAATAACGCGTACTGACTTTCAAGGTCGTCCAATGTCAATGATTTCCATTTAATCTGACAGGGCGTGTGCCACTTCCTATTAGTGATTAACGGTAACTTTCGCCCTATCTCGCTCGGTTTTCGAAATATGGCCACTTACGTCTTGAAACATTCCATTCCATAATTCGTTATGACCCTTCAAGTTCATCCAAGGTCAATGATTTATATGTTATTTGAAAGCCAGTATGCGACTTCCTATTAGTGATCAATGGCAACTGTTTAGCCACAGTACATCTGTTACAGACAGACGGACAGACCGACGGACGACAAACATGACAACTGCTTGACCGTTACTAAAGTACGGTCGGCTAAAAATCATGTTTAGCAGAAAAAGTCTTATTGCAGCTGTACTGGGAATTTTGTGAGAAACTTTTTAAACCGGCAACTGATCAATGCCGATGTTCGTAAACAACACATCAAATCCAAGACATGCAAATACCGCTGATCTGCTTATTAATTTAATATACGTATATCGAATAAAAAAACAACCACAGACGGTTAAAGTCAAAATCTGAAATCAGGATAATTCTACAGATAGTCGAAACAACTTGCAGCGCCAGATTTGGAAATGCACAAGCTATGGACAGACACAGCAAACAGACAGCCTCACGGTTCCATTCCAGTAAAGCAACAAAGCGGTTTCAAGTTAATAAAAAATTAACTAAAATAAAGCTTTAAGAAAAGACTTTGATACGTTGTTTTAATCGTGTTAAGCACAAAAATCAACGAAAAACACGCTTAAAATCAGTCTAAATTTATTTCAAAATATTCTAAGTTCGTTTCTAATAAAAACTCACATATACTAGTACAGGGTGAAGGTGCAAGGCTTCAGCACAAAAAGTTGCCCATGATCATCTGCTATGTTTGTCATATTTGCTGCTGTAATCGGTTCGTAAAAGCCGAAACTGCACTATTTCGATTTATCAAATTTTCTGTGTCTAGGGTCCTACAGCAAGTACAACAACAAGTACATAAAATTTTGACATTATTATGTTTTGCTCGCCGCAGGCTTTAAGGGGCGCGTATATACAAAAAGACGTAACTGAACAGAACTGAACTGAACTGACACGGTTTAGTTTCTGACGAACTGAACAACGTGCAAACAGTGCCAGTTTATTGGTTGACGCGTACGTGAGCGTAGTCACGTAGATTACCAACGCCGTTAAACGGTGCCTACTGTAATGCATTACTGCTTGCCCATTGGTCAGTTGGACAAAAACAAAACCACTTCAGTTCAGTTCAGTTAAGTTATATGTCTATTTGTGCACACCTTTAGTTTGTTGTAAAGTTGTGGTATAGTCTGTTGCGTGACTTGTTGTGCAGAAAATTTACAGTAAATCGAGGCTAATGGAGTTTTGGTTTTTGAATATAATCAAAGGCGTGTGGACAATGCGAATGACCAAGCAACGCGTCGCTTCACAGCGAAATGGAGACATCGTAGAAACTGAGCTAGGCCCTAACTGAACAAATCACTTCGGTCAACGGACATTAAAAAACGTTCGCGCATGTGCTACAAACAACGTTAAGTACAATAAAACAAGATAAAACAGTTATAAATCAAGTTCTTTTGTTTTACTACAGTACGCGCAAACCCTTTATGTCATAATTTTTCTGCAAGTTTGTAAAGTCACGTTTCGCTATGTGAAAAACGCTAAACGCTAAATTGACGGCGACACAATTCTGCGTCTTTCGCCGTCTTAGCTTTGCAAAATCAAACTGAAACGAATGCCGCGGAAAGAAGGAAAAAGTCCACATCGAGCAAAAATAACAAAGCTATACACAATTAGCAGTTTGCGCGTAAGCTAAACAAAGTGTTCGCATTTATACAACTTCGCCCATCAAATTTTAAAAAAAACGAGGAAAATGTTTAAATGCAATAAATGAAATTGTGCTGTAAAATAAATCGCGCGGGATATGCGTCGTATACGAGTGTGTTTCTGAGTTCTGAATTCCAACTCGCAGAAAAATTCCAATAGGCCCACTTTACGGTTGCCCTTAAAGTAGAGGTAAGGTGAGCACATGATTGGATTTTGAAGGGGATGAAAACCATAAGGTCAAATCGATGCGAATAAAAATTAAAATGTGAATCGACTCCCGTAATCAAATTTAATGGGAGAACATGAGTATGCTCTTTTAAAGACATTTACTCACTATTTGCGTGTTATGGTTTACAGAGTTTTTAACGTTCAACCGTAGGCTGCTATATAGTATTATTTCGGCCTGTAGTAACACTGATTTGATTAAAATTATTTTTTATCATTTGGTAACTAAATATAATCGTACATTGTATTGTGAGCTAATTTCATTTTGTATACATCGATCTTATAACATCGTGTAGTTTGTATCGCGCTAGTTACAAAAATGGGAACGTAGTGTGGTTGAAAAATTGCGGTGGGAATTTGGATGCACGGACATGGAAATGATATAGAAAAAAACGTGGTAATTAAACTAGAAATACGATTGCTTGTAGGGATTGAGAAAAAATGGAAACTTGAACGCATTCCCGCGTTCATCTCAACCAAAAACTACAAACTCCGCTACTTGTATTTCTTGTCGCGTCGTTGCATGTACAACAAAATGTGTATACGACATTTTGACATAATTATCACGATGTTGTGAATTTACTGTATGACTTTCGATTTGCTAAGACGCGCACAGGGCGACGTAACTGAATTGAATTGAACCGGTTTAGTTCTTGACGAACTAGCCAATGGGCAAGCACTACAGTAGGCACCGTCTAACGGCGACGGTGGCCTACGTTACTACGCTTACGTACGCGTCAACCAATGACCAGTGGGCTCGCTCATTAATCTGTTCGTCAAAAACTAAACCGTGTCAGCTCCAGTTCCGTTATACGTCGCTTTGTACGCGCCTTTATGGATCCGCCGTATAACTTTTTGTAGAGCACCTTACAGAATAAATTTGCCAAGAAATCTAAGTAAGTAGTGCTTAAACGAGTTTGCTGTGGACAGATCGGTTAGACAAGGGGTCCCCAGAAAAGTTTGGTGTTACATGTAATAGTAGCGAAGGGCGTGGGCTGCTAGACGAGGGGTCCCCAGAAGAGCTTGGTGGGACTGTTTTCGTCCTCGCTGGTGAAGAAGTCGACTCCGGCCGTGACAAACTCGTCCAAGCTGAGCTGTCCGTCGTGGTTTGTGTCGATCGCTTCGAACGTCGGACCCGCCATCTTCGGATCCAGGCCGATTATGTCGAAGAACAACTCGAATTCGTCCTTAAGCATACATAGGCCCCCTACATACACTGTATCTCAAGAAAACGTTTCCGACATTTTCGATTATAACTCGAAGAAAGATTATCAGATTTCAATAAGTTTTGGTGTAAAGATTTCTGACACAACTGAACATCAAACGACTGTTCGATTTCCCACTTCGTCCAAAATTTGTTTTTGACTTCATAGGGTAAACAGAACCAAAGAAATGTTGCATTTTTATCCAAAACAGTATTAATGCTTAATCATATCAAAAGTATTACTAAAATATGATAAACCTTTCTTCAAATTATCATCGATCATGTTGGGGATGTTTTTGAGATACAGTACAAATATTTTTATTTGCCAGTGAAAAATCGTTTATAGTAATAAAACAAAATAAATTCTATAGAAAAAAGAAAAAATTAAGATCAATAGGCAATAAAAAGCGCACAACGTACAGGGTTAAATGGCGTGTTTGGCTCATTACCGAAAACCAATCACAGAGCTACGGAGCGTAAACGTAAAACGGAAAGTTCTTTCCGAACTAGAAAAGCTAAAAAAACGGCACTGATCTCCGTTTTTCTTGTCCTCAGCCAGGCACTTGTATACACTGCGAGCCCACGTATGTGTGCATGGCGCGGTGTGCCTGTTGGCGACTCAGCCTTCTCTGGTACTCACTGTGCCTACCCACGAAAGGATGGCTAGGCTGAATTTACATGGGTGACAAGTTATATTGAGATTGTTTATCCGTTTGTCGACGGTCACAAATCCAAGTACTAAGCGGGATCGGCGTTAATTAAGCAACTACGCCAAGTAACCACTTGAAACGCACAATATTATTATACAACAATAAAATTGAAAAAAATGAAAAACACAGTAAATGTAGCATAAATGCAATTCCTGTCTGTACACCTTTAGACACCATTTTAAACATTTTTTCTTTTCGTTCAACTAGCACACAGAGGCTAGAGCGCGTGTATTGACGCGCTAAATAAATTATACGTACTTATGTGCGTACTTATTCACTCGCTTAATTACGTACTTACTGATGTTGCTGCAAAGATAGCGAGGCTAAAACAGCACTTATGACTGCCCTGGGGTTCGAATAAAAAACCTAAAATCGCAACATAACGTTTAAAATACAGTTTGACAAGAAGGTTTCGCTGAGCAGCGAATCACGCCATACCTTCTGAATCATTCCGTCTGCGTTGGCGTCGACAGCACTGAAGAAGAGTGGCAGCGGACCGGCGAGCGTCTGACGCATGGTGGGGTCCTGGACCCGCTTCTTGAGTGTTGCTATGAACGCTTCCTGATTCAGCGCAGTGCCTCCCGTGCCATCCTTCAGATACTTCTCCCATACCTATACAGGGTACAATCGTCAGCGTTGAATCAACTGAACGCAGAAATTCATCAAAATACAACCTTAATTTTATTGCTTTTGTTGACGTTTCGGCAACCGCTGCTGCCTTTTTGAACGATTGAAAAAAAAGTGAAAAGAGATGAATAGTCCTACCAACTTCTGCACCGACACCTGGCGGACAGTCGTTCCGAAGAAGGCGGCAGCGGTTGCTGAAACGGCGACGTAAACGATAAAATAAAAGATTGTATTTTGATAAATTTCTGCGTAAAAATTACACACCGTTTTAATCCACAAGTTTGTTCAAAGATAGGCTATAGGCTTACTGAGTACTGCTTTCTTTAAGCTCCGCCTGTCAAGCTTTACTGTAAGTAAGCGAATTTGTAATGATACACAAAGTCAACGAAAATTCGCCAAATTTCAGGCGACCTAAAGCTCACACGCAAATTTATCGGTGGTTTTCCAGTTTTATGAAAAGTTCTGCTTCAAAGCTTTTTTTTGATTCGGCTCACAACTTTCACGTAGTTTTACTGCATATATTGTCACGTTTATGTGTTTCAACGTGTGTATTACTTATCAGTTGTGCCTAGGGGCCTACGTTCTGTTTTCACGTATGCTTGTAAGTGCAACTGTCGCTATGTTAAGTAAAAAGTAGCTTGCTTACTTACCTATATATCACTAAATAGCTGGATAACTGTATATCAAAATGTTTTACTGCAAAACTGCAAGCATGTATTGCATTTATCCAAACTTTAAATCAGCAAAATTAAGTATAAATATGTGAAGCAAAGTAATGTGCTACTTTTGACTAGGTCCGGTCTTGCGCAAACAGACAAACAGGCGGACACAGAAATATCAAAATTTATAAGTTCTTTTTTTGCTTATGTGACCACGATAGCATTAGTAACAATGGCCAACGTGATTTGGCAATAAGCGAAATCGCCTTTTTTGTATTCTCCAGATGGCAACAGCAACTGTGCAATTACATAATTTGGCTAGGGGTTTGACCCTGAAATTTTTTTTCTTTAGGAGTCAAGAATCTCATCTGACACAATGTGTCCACAGACCTCACAAATGTGCTAACCGAATGAAATCTAAATCCGTTAAACGGTTTAAGCAGTGTGTACAAGTACGACAAATGACAAACAAACGACTGACAAATTATGGCACGGAATGATGTGTAAAAATAAGCAGTATTCCTTGCGCTACAAGAGCGATTTCGCCTAATAATATAATAATGATTACTTACTCGTCGTTATCAGTCACAATCTTGCTATGATTTGTGAGTCAATGCATCGAAGGATTAAAATATGCCATGTAGTTATACTTTTCATCAACGTCTAGAGTGTATTAAGTGGGCCTAAGCGTAACAAGGCATAATAAACTGCCGACTACGTTGAAACGTACTTGTTTCATGACTATGATCGACGGCGTGTTCTGCGTGAGACGTGCTAGTGATAAACAAACGCGAAATGCGTTTTATCCTTCGCGTTTACTATAGATTATGGGCGGTTATAACACTGCAGACACTGTGGTGAAAGATAAAAGCACGAAATAGATGATAAAATAAATTCTGTTCTTGATAATTATTACGCGCGACACCAAGTAATCTGCATGTAATGCTTCGCGCGTTTTAGCTATCGTTTAGGCGTATGTCTGTCTATTTGTCCGTCACATTTTGCAGCCCTATCAAAACGGTACAAGCTATAAAATCACGAAATGTTTATTGTGTGCTGCAGCAATGACTCTAATTTTTTTTGACAAACTTTCGTGCCCATGGGAAAGGGGTTTCCTTCGAACGAAAGCGCGAAAAAGAGGTAGCCCCTAAAAGTCTATATTGTGTCGCTATTAACTCGTCTAGCGTGTAAACGGTTACAGATAGACCTTAGGCATAAGCATGCTGCTTATCATAACAAGCATTAACGCGATCGCGCGTTACGTAAGCTTTTCTCAAATTACTTGCAGTTAACAGCAACATCTAAGTGTCGGGCTAGAGCGTCTCGTTGCATGCAGTATGAAATTATGTGAAAACGCAATTTCATGCCGAAGCGTTGCTCAGAGTCGGTCATGCAGACCGGTGATATGTTTGCGTTCTGATGAGCGCCGACAACGAACGCTAACTTTTATTTATTAATCACACAAGTGGCAAGGACGACTGAATCCCGCCAGCTATCCATTCCTTGCCGCTAATGCGCGTAAAACCCAAATTCCGTTACGCCGATTTTCACCGAAACTTCCCCGCGGGGAAAGTCGTGAACACAAATCATGAAAGTCGCGGACACAAACAACGCAACAGACGCTGCGCAAAAACTATAGACAATG
>Ga0209454_1000946_pt1 | contig 16845 bp, 10 predicted proteins | sample WorMetHERISLAND1_2_FD_187400 | JGI IMG/M metagenome (GOLD analysis project Ga0209454, IMG submission 187400) | Marine gutless worms symbiont microbial communities from Max Planck institute for Marine Microbiology, Germany - Olavius geniculatus... | ecosystem: Host-associated > Annelida >...
TCTGTTTCTGGAAGCGGATCTTCATCTTTGTAGCGAGCCAAGTCAGTAGTCCAAAATTTAATCGAATTTTAATCGATTAAAAAAAATTAATCGAACAATTTTTTTAACGATTAATCAATTAATTAATCGTTAATTTTCGCAGCCCTAATATATAAATATATAAAGTGCACAATGTCAGCCAGTGGCCGAATCTGAGGCACTTGGCTGAGCCGCTAGGTGGAGCAGTATCTGACTTTTGCCGTTTCCAAAATTTAGTTGCAATGGTTGCATACTGTTTGTTAGCATAGTTATTACTATCTACTTATAAATGTACAAAACATTAGTTTATACACTTGTTAACGGAAAAATTTAAGGACTTGCATATCAAAAACAGCAAAAATTACAAAAGGTGATATTGCCCGCATGCACACTGTCTGTGTGTCGCTTTAAAACAGCAACGACAATTACCAAAAAAATGCAAAATCTAAGTCAACTAAACTGCGTACCAAATCACTAATAATTACGACGAAAATACGATATACAGTGTATGTAACATTTATTTGGCGAAAAATCAACAAAACGGCTTTACATAATAATCAAGTGACACTGTAATTGTATTCTTTACACTTATCACGATAACAAAATACGCATATATACAAATAATACACACGCACTTGTGTACAAATACAAACTTTCACTATAAAAATGCCTGATCACGAAATCTTGTATCCGCTTATACGTATGCTTATATTTATTATTTTGCCATTCATTTTCTTCTTCTCCAATTTAACTTTCACACCTAGGCTTAGTCACCTAGACAAAGCTTATTTTTTCTTTTTAAAATACAACTTTAACTGGCAAAATTTCAGAGAAATATAGCAATAGAACTATCAAGCAACGTAAATTTTAGAGGGTTTAGTACCACCGCCATGAAAAAAGGGTCGCCCATACGATAAGAAATAATAACGAATATTTCGCCAAGATGACAGCAAAAGCAACAGATAAACACTTATATATATTATTGACTCAAAGACGTTCATTGTCACAATAACAAGCACACGAATTATCATCACATCTGCAATGCATGGGCCTATACATATATACAGTTGACAGAATGATATCACAAAGTATAGCTCTATTATTATTGACAGTGGTTGACTATTACAAACCATCAAATAACATCAGCATTAATTTTAATAGAACAAATTATTTGTCATCAAAGTTGTTAGATAAAAATGTGCAGAAATACATTTATCTACTGTTTTCGATGATTTTACACTTCTGGTTAAAAAGAGAGGAAACTGACGAAAAGAGTTGAGCAGTAAAATTGCTATAGCAATTCTGCACCTTCTGGAGTAACTGTGCAAAAAGTGGCTGACTAAACAAACAAAGCAAAACTCAAAAATTAGTAGGAAAAATTTAGCACTTATAGGTCTAATCATAATTCATTTGTGAACTACAAAATTAGCCAAAATTCACTTAGCGTTTAGCTACGCCATGAAAGTTATCCGAAATATATGTACACAACTTAAATATTAACCTGTTTACAGCAAACACTGCGGTATTTTTCCCATGATGGGAGTTTGTGGAAAAATAGCTGGGGCTTAGGCTTAAAGTTCTAATTGTTGGAGTACCGAAGTCCGCTAAACTGTAACATAAGTCGTATATGTGCTGAACATCACTGACCAAGATCGAAAAAATAATGTAACAGTGTGTGCTGGTGGCTCACGAAAACAGCTAGAAAGTACAACTCCCATCGCCCAGCAATTCAAACACAATCTATGTTTGACCGAAACTGTCAAAATTACTGCAGATTTCAGTTTGGAGTCGATTATCAACGGGCACACGGCGCGATGCACCAGTTCCGTATAAGTGGTCTTGCAGTGTAAACTGGTGTCTGCCTGAGCAGACCAGTACCGCCCCGTGGCGGGCTTTGCGGCTCTGGAAGGACTGCACGTTTAGTCGAAGTCGATGACGTCATCATTAAGTGAGCTCATGTTGAGCGACGAGTCGTCGTCGTCGTCATCACTACTCGTGTAGATGACGTCATCTGCGTACTGCATTGCCAGGCTGGTAGGCGTGGTCGCTGCAGGCCGGCGAATTTCCATAACCACGCCCTTCGCACAGTGCCTGCACAAAAAAAAATAAGCCCTATGTGAACATCTGCACCACCGGTCACACATAGGCCTACATATCAGAAATTTTTTATTTAGACTACAGATTCAGAAAGGGGTTTTATCGGGGTCACTCGGTGCAAAATACAAAATGACACAGCTTAACTGCCCACCCGAAAACCGACTGTTTGTTGCAAGAATTCAACCTCAAAATGATTTCCGTAAATGATTCATTTCACACTCAGTCTTAACCCCGGTACGAGCCACCACCCGCAGGACTGCCCTTTTGGACCAGGGGAATCATTCGCCGTAGATAGGCCTATGTCTAACACAAACGAAGCTTTATTCACCATAAAACATAGTAAAAACAAATAATAAATGCACACAATAAAAAACACAACTTAAGTAAACTTAACTAACAAAATAATCAAGTCCATGCATGGCGTATAGAACACAACAAACTGTCATTGTCATAACTGGTTAAAAATTTATGTGTCCGCTAACAAAACATGTACGAGCGACGTTGCATACATCTGATGTAAGAGCTCTTGTGAGCAGCTATGTAGTAGGGCCTGTGCTTGATAGTCCACTGTCATTATAATCCTCTTTTGAAGGAACTCTTGTAACGCGACCGTATTAGTAGGCCGCTCCTGTTTGTCTGTCTCTCTGTCTGTCTAGTCTCCTACAAGCTTCAAAAACAAAAAAAAACGTATAGCAAAACCAAAATTGGTATGAATGCTAAGTAGAAGTACCAATTATTGTCAGCTCAAAATGCTCAAAATGTCGCAGATCAAGGTCACTGAACGTCAAAGCTAGCCAGGCACAGGCGCAGATCATAGCCGGGTAACGTAAAAGTGGACTTTCAATAAATGACGTGCGAAATGAGTAACTGTTGTCTAATAACTAGATGGACAGCCACATAGTATGCCCGCACCTAGCTGACGTGTTTTTTTGTCAGCGTAAAAATGCATACAGAAAGAGATGTAACTGAATTGAACTGACACGATTTAGTTTTTGACGAGCTGAACAATGGGCGAGCAAAGCGAGCCTACCGGTCATTGGTTGTCGCATACGTGCGCGTAGTCACGTAGGCCACCGACGCCGTTAGACGGTGCCTACTGTAATGCATTACTGCTTCCTTGTCGGTCAGTTCGTCAAAAACTAAGTTCAGTTCAGTTGCGTCGCTCTGTACGCGCCTTAACGAAAGCCACGAATCTACCTGAGTATGCGTGCAACGTTGTCGGTGCTGGCAGTGAGCACACAGTGTCCGTTGACACGACATACAACATCACCAGTCTTCAGTCCCGCAATGACCGCCGGTCCACCGGCCTTGAGACGACCCACCGTACACGGCCTTCCACCAGTCAGTGTTAGACCGTACGAACCCGCATCCGACGATGACGATCTTCGCCTCTCTACGGAACCTTGACTCCGACGCAGCATTATCTGCAGCCAACAGCAACACCACGGGCGTCATTTAACGACACTACGACACAAGGGTAAAGTAAAGTCCTTCCTGAGCCACAACATCTATAGGATGGCGCTGATCTCCGTTTCCTCAGACCTCAGCCAGACACCCGCCTACACTGCGAGACCAGGGATACGGAGCGAAAGCATCGCGCGATGTGCCAGTTTACGTCCCAGCCTCCACTGTCACTCATTGCAATTATCCACAAAGGCATGACCAAGCTGGTTTATTTGCCAAATGTTAAAAGAAAAAAAGGAATGGAAATACAAAGTAGATATAAAGTTATAATAGAAGACAGACAGAGGAATTCAGTAATGACATTTACCGTGCAGGCGGTCATATCACGGAGACTGAGCGTCTGTGTGTTGGTTCGTCGCGGTGTCGCCGTCTGGTGTTTACTCTTTGCAACCAGCACATCGTGTAGCATCCAGTACCAACCTTGCACCACCTATACGAGTACAACACACATGTAAATCAGCGCTTTAAGCGCAACGTTTCGAAGATTAGCATAAGGCGGTCGTCCAAAAACATTTTCAAGAATTTAAAGACTGATGTAAGCTCAAGATACAAACTCTTGCATATACCTACCATATGCGTACGATAGCGATTTGCATTTAAAATTTGACAGACATTATCATGCAGAGAATGAATGAATGAATAAAGACTAAAACACAAAAATAGCAAAAAGTGAAAATTGAATATCGAGAAGAGGGAGGTTGTGTTTGTCGTTTTCGTTTCGTATTTAACTCTCTTTCTCTTTGGCTTTTAGCTACAACTTGGCGAAATAAATGATTTCACTTATTATTATATTTTATTATTCATGTTAATGACCGTTTTGTTGCATGCGACGTTGAGAACACCAAAGGACGTGGCGCCGATGAGTCGATCAAGTCGAGGATCATGATCTGAAGTCTGCCAGAGAGTCACAAGGACACGGCGTCTTAGATCACTCACAGCCAACTCACTGGAACACAACATCATACAGTTCATCAACACATTAACACTGGACACAAAGACATAAGAACCCAGGACGTCATGTGATAGATTATGGTTGGGTCGTGGTCGGTTTGCCAGTGACGTAATAACGACATCAAGTTAACTGTAACACAACATCACACTAGCCAGGCACCAACATTTCGAAAGCAAGAAAACCATGAACACGAAACCCAAAGAGATGGTCCGCGGCGTTGGCGAGAGGTTTGCCAAAGTGTCACTAAAACACGACGTTTCACGGATCACTCACTCTCAACTCAATGCAATAACGCCTAACATTATACAAGCAGCTAGACCTACACCTCAAGACCAGCAACACAAGACCCCGAGAGTCAGCTAAAGTCAAGGGCTGTAGTCAGAAACGTGGGACGTCAATGTCAACTCAAATGTCACAATTAAAATGAGAAATGAAATATTACTAGTATTGGAGAACAAATTCAAAACCTACAAATGGACATTCAAGACTTTTTAGAGGGTTTTTATAAACTTAAAAAGCGCACGAAAAGGACTGATCTATAATGAAGTAAAATTTTAATACAATGGAATCGTGTCTAAAATGTGTACAAAGCGACAGAACAAACAAAACCAAAATGCAACATATCAGTGCAGTTTAGTTCATTTCGGTCACTTTGTACACATCCTTAATGCGCATATACAGCGACGTAACTGAACTGAACTGACATGGTTTATTTGTCGACGAACTGAACAGTGGACAAGCAGTGATGTATTACTGTAGACACCATCTAACGGCGTCGGTGGCTTACTTGACTACGTTCAAGTACGCGTCAACCAATGACTTGCCTGCTCGCCCAATGGTAACTTCATCAAACCGTGACAGTTTATTTCAGTTCAGTTACATCGCTCTGTACACACCTTTAGGCTATGGCGCCGGTAATGCGATCTACCAGCCAGCAGGAAATAAAAGTAAGCGTTCATGCTGTACTCACAAGGAGAATTTTTCATCGTAGATCGGTTGAGCGGAGTTGCAGACAACGTCTGTACGACAGATACAACTTCCACCGACGGCCGGTATCAGCGACACCTGGCGGATAACATTTCAACTTCTACTCTTAGACTAAATCCCTAGGTATAGCTTTGTCGCCCTTTAGCATTGTAGTAATTTAACTAAAGTGAAATAGTAAAGCAATTTTGTCAAGCAATTGCATATTTTGCACACCACAGGCATAACTTACACGAAAACTGGGCACCGAAAGAAGCCGTTGAAACAGGGCCTAAGTGGAACTGCAACCCCATAGCGCTTTGATCTGATTCTGAACTCAATTGAATTGCCACTTAGGGGCCTAAGCCTAGTCCTATTACGTAAATAGGGGCTAATGTCGTAATGTCTTTGAGGTTAATTTAAACAATGTCTGTGTATTACCTACAAATCAAGTTTTTCATCTATTTTCATGCAATCTTTGTGTGATTATCACTAGTCAATTAAATACAACCTACTTAGACCTAATTATCTAGGCGTACTTACAGTTACTTACTCAAAGCTACAAACCCAGCTCATTCGTCACCATTATAGGCCTAAGTGGTTTGCAAAAGCAAAATAGCCCAATTATGTCATTAACTTAAACAATTTGACAAACAAGATCTACAGCTGGTTTTGCTCAACATTTTTACGACAAAGTACAGAATACGCACTGTTGCCCTGCGACTTTAACGTAAGCCTACAACAAAGCTAACTCAGCTGTTAACAATAATGGATAGCCATAATCACCTGAACTGCAGTATTGCGAGGAAGAGAGTGGTCAAAATGAATATGCCGCGCTTCCATCACTGAAACAACACACACAGACCAATCGTAGAAATGCTGTATTGCTCTATTGTCATAGCCAATATAAACGCACACGCCAAAATGATCACGTCTAATAATTTCAACTAAACCCGGTCAGGACTTTTTATAGAAGGACCCTAAATACAATGTATATTCCTCTTTATAGGTAAGTTAGCAAGTAAGTAAGTAAATAGTGCATGGTTAATTATAATAGCAAATGGTGCTGAGCAATGAGAACAAGACACGTGGGTACACTGACCGTGTACGGTTAAGTGTTGTCCAGTGACGTACACCGATAGCTTCAGCTGTCCGCCTGAAAACATTAGCAAAACTAAGCTTATAACGCTTTGTGTAACCAGGTGTATAATTATGAAACATTACTGGACCTATTTGTAAAACAACAAGCCCAGCTGTCGCTAGGGTAGACGCGCTGCAGCCAGGCTTGCCGTGGATATGAAATTTCCATATCCATATCCACAGACGCCTAACCTGCGTACATGCAGCCCCAATTTTTGCAAAATACAGCAGTGCAAGAGCGTTTGACCCCGTAGAACATGACACAGATATTCCCTACTTTCAATTGTTAAAAAAATAAATAAACAAACAAACACACATTATCTTAGTTTAGTGTTTTTCAAGTTTCGCGAAAAACTACATAATTTTATTGTCCCTGTTTCTCAGTTCATTTCGCGAGTAGCCATAATAATTAGATAGCTTATAAAAAGTAAACTGATTCGCAAGGGGTCGCCACCGACCTGCAATCGACCGTGTCTTGTCGCCATGGCAATCACTTGCTGTTGGAGCCGGTCTTGGCGGGGTGAGATGCGGCAACCTTGCACAACCGACCGTTCTACGCATTTTCGAAAACTTCTCGCCATCGACATTAACTGAAATATAATTACCGTGTACAACAGTTAACACAAACAACTAGTCCATGTATTACCTAATAAAGAATAAAAGTGTAAAGGAGGTGTATAGCATTTCAACGCTGCGGAGCGTCGCCTGCCCTATGAGATCACACAGTGTTACCTGTCACCCGACACAGGCGTCGTAACTCCAGGTAGATAGTAGATTCATCTACCCCGGAGAGATGAAAAGCTGAATTTACCTAGGCGGCTGGCAGAGTTGTCAATATTGCAGTAACCTATCGCAATTATTGCAATAAGCATTGCAATACTTTTAGTGCTGAAATATTGCAATACTTCCTTACCTGATCTTACCTTACCTTACCTCCGGGGTGGACAGGCTCTTACACTTGCCCATCGCTGAGGCCGTGTCAGCTTGGCCCAATGCGCGTCCCGGAATGTAACCACAAGGTTACAGGTAGCGGCTATAAAGCCGTAGACGGCTGTGAAGCCAAAACCAGCAGAAAAGCACTGGTAACGTGTAGCAATCTGCTCTCACGGGTTTAGTCAGCTCTTAGTTAGCTCCTCACCTCCAGATTTTAGAAATCTTTCGGGTCATCGGTGCAAAGCCCCACCACCACGCCAAGGTGGCTGACCACGGTGGGGTATTGCAATACTTAAAAGCAATACTTTTTTAATGTTTAGTACACTCCTAATCGTGAGGATGCTGTTTAATTACGCACAGAATCGTTTCATTTAGAAAAATTGCGCTTCAACATGACTTGCTTATTGTTTACATTCTGAATTGATCATGTTATCATGTAGTCTGCAGTCAACCCAAAATTTCAAAAAATTGTACACAGTGGCGAAAATCACAATTCATTTGGGAGAATCGGGTAGCGGAGTATTGCAAAAAGTATTGCAATACTTTTGCCACCAAATATTGCTATTGCAATTGCAATATTTTTGGCCAGTATTGCTAACAACCCTGACGGCTGGTTACATACAGAGGTGGTTTACCTGTCCGCAGGCAGTCACCCCTAAGTACTATAACCCGGCCCGATGTACAGCAACTTCAACGACTGAACACAACGCGTTACCGCTACGCCAGGCCTTCAACCATTAACTAGTGCACTGAGAGTTTTACGAGGCAGCTTTTCGACGTTCGTATACTTCGTAGGCTACCAAAATATAATTTTAATATTCTGCAAATGGGCGTTCACTACAAAGCAATGTCGGCTAATGTTTTTAAAAGATTTTTTGCGCCTCTGATTTGCTGGCAACAGGTATCGCTGTTCTGCTCCCCAGTGTGAGATGGGTCTGAGAAAAGGGCAAAACAAAGGGCGACTTAGGGCATGATTTCGGTGTGCATGACCCCTTTGCCCGCCCCTTCCCCAGAATCCGATATGACCCAAATGTCGACAATTGTCTAGAAAGCTATAAATCCTAAATTATAGCATTATATACATGCATACGTGACACACTGTCAGCACTATTGTCGCGAATTATCTGATAATATCGAAAAATAGCGTGCAACAAATTTAGCTACTAAATGCTACGCACTTTCACGACGAAAATAGCCTAAGATCTTTCGCCATTTAAAGTAGTCGTTCGTTGACACGGACACACCTACCGATTTAGCACAGATTAGCACGCTGAATGTGGAAGAGATGGCTGGCGGCATGGAAAGCTATCCGAAGTGCGAAACGGCGAATCTAAAAAATGGCAGCTGCAGATATCGGCGTGTCACAGGTCGCAAAAGCGGTCGTCTCGCTAGGCCTATTACAGCTGAACAGTTGTGTCGTAACGGGCAGAATGATAGCGATTAGTGTAAGCACGGCGCACGCGACACGCCTCCAACCTAGCCCTCCATCGCAACTGTTGTTACACATTGCGCTGCTAACCTATTTCTGTCCTAACGACCTGAGCCATCAACGACGCCGGAGAAAGCAAAGGAGGTGTGGGGCATCGGTTAGGATCGATGGACTCCAAATCTATTCTTAAAATTTTGATTTTCTGGAACGATTTGCCAGACGACGTCACTTCTAGCCACCTTCTGTCGGCGACTCACAACACATTTCTTAACCAAATCCTGTTCTGAACGGGCATTGATGAAATGTTTGCGGAAGTGAGACGTGTCCTAAGAACCCAATCGATAAATGTGTTATCATCCATAAGATTATAAAAACAACTCTTTATTCACTTTGTATGCGGTTCTAGCAGACAACCAAGAAGAAAACACAGTCTTCCGTAAACGTTTAAACGCTCTGAATGATTTCTCGTTCTATTCTTACTTCTTTCTACGGGTAAGCAGAAATGTTCGGTTGTGAAACGTAGAATATCAGCGGATTGCAATATCTCCAATCCGCAAGTATCTACCGTGCGGACAGTGATTACTGGGGCCCGATGCGACATCTTCGAGATCTCGATCCCGTTTTAGATACACGCCGACACAAGCAGTGACGTCACGCCCTAGTGGCAGAGATAGGGCCTAGATGTTTGTTCCTAATTAGTCACGCGTCGTTGTCGTCGCGAGCTTTTCAACGATACAGACAGACAAACCAGACCATCGCCATGCCTTGGCGTCTACACGCTCGGGGCCTGCAGTCCCACGGGGTAACTACCTACCACTTCATCGGCCACTGACGCCACCTACATCCTACACGGGGTCCACCGGGCGTGTACGGCGTCCCGTCAAGAGGTCGTCAGCAAACAGAGCGGCGAGATAACGCACGGAATTATGGCAACCCACGTCATGCCACGTCGTCATGTCAGCGCCCTGAACTCTGGCCCTCGGGGCAGACAGACAGACAGACCGCTATCGTTATCGTGCGCATAAACCGTAAACAAAACGATGTCAACTTCTTGTACTAATTAGGCGACTACACGACTACCGCTAGAGCGAGTGAGTGAGATTCGATTCACTCGGGTTGATCTACGTCTGATTCGGTTAGTGCTGGGATGGGTGACCGTCTGCGGCAGTCGGGTTGATTATTTTCTCACAACTGAACCTAGCCATTCCTCCTCAGGCTAGCGGAATGAGTAAAAGCAAATGTTGCTGAGCAGTCAGGCACACCGCGCGATGCACTGCCCCCTATCCATGGACTGGCAGTGAAAACTGGTGTCTGGCTTAGGAGAGACGTAACGCCGATGAGCGCCAGATTATTTGCAGAGTGACAGAATTGTCAGAATCACATAAAAGATTTTATCATCAGCCGAAAAGCAAACTATAAAATAAAGTAATGTCTATTAAAGATATTGCCTCTACATTAACGCTCTGCTACATAACGTCTTAAATAAACGATACCTACTTTGGCGGCACGTAATAAAATACAGTCATCATAATAAATGCAGTAATATGAGTTGAGTGACGACGGATAAATTTGATTAAGCAAATATAGGTGAACGAAGACTAAAAAGTAATGATTATAAATAGTAAGCAAATAGCTCATAACAACTCGACTAACAAAAATCTTTATTCATCTTAAATAGCAGAGAGAAAAAACAACAACAGTTACGAAAATGTACAAGTGTGTCAATCACAACTGATGTGAATGAATGAATAAATGAATAGGTTATTCGTTACTTACTATTCTGCGGACGATATCTCGACGATGTAGGCTGGTGCTCGGTGTCGCCGAGTATGTCGTCGATGTCGCACGTCGTCGACTCGTCGCTGAACAGAGTACCAGCGTCCGAGTCCAGTTCTGGTCCATGCGGTAGAATGTCGCTGACTTCAGGTACAACTCGCGAGGCGGCGCCACTGCAGGCATGATGTAATGACGACCGGGCTGTAGACGTGCGCTTCATTGCAGACCACGAGCCGTCCCAGTCGCGCCAACTGACAATCAAACAATTAATGGTAGTCTTTAATTCACGACAATGGTAGAGCGAAAAACTGAAAAAGCAAATAAAAAAACATGAAAAGCACAAATATCACGTTGAATGAGTCAACTTAACTAGGTGCAGAGCAAACACTAAAGTACAGTGATCATATAGTCCATCCATGTTAGAAAGTCTGCCCACTGAGCTAATCAGCTACTATAAATCACTTGATAACTAGACTGCCGAGCCTTGCTCAAAGCTAAGTCCGCAAGTGACTGTAGTGTCATGCACGTAAAACACACACAAAAACCTCACATGACCTTGAACTTTGACCCAGATATTTAACAGGCTTCGAAAAGTTGTCAAAGGACATGTTCGAGCAAAATTTCATCAAGCAGAATGCAGCGGTTTATGAGTTCTCGTGTTAACTAAGAAACCAATAAAACAACGAACAGAGTGAAAACGATACTGTGTAGTAGGCCGCGTTACGGCCATTGCTCGTCCGTCCGTTTATCTGTCCGTGCGGTCTCCTAACTAGAAAACTGAAAAGAGCAGAAAAAACGTGAACGTTTGCTATAGAGCAGGTTAATACGGTGTGCCAATTTTCAGCTTAAAAGGTTAAAAGTCAAACGGACAGCCACACAATATGCCGGCACCGGACCGATGTAATTTTCCACAGTCATAGTAAATGTCGAATAATTAACTGATATAGTTTGATCAATGACAGGCACTGTACAAGACAGAAATCACGATGACCCCACAAACCGGAAATGAGGTTTAATGACGTCATCGTCCAGTGGAAGCTGGTTCTCCTTCTCCTCGTCCTGATAATCGTGCAGTCGTTGGGTCGCTAAGCTGGACCTCGACCACCGCAAGTCGGGATGCATCTTACTGCCGTTGATGACGTCACAGGTCGGCGGTTGGCATTTCCAATCCGGGTGCCATTTGCAGTAGCTAAGCAGCAAGCATCGGCTATACATTGTATTGTACTGCACCGTAATTCAACAGACAATGAAAGCATCATGTGAGTGTAACGGATGAACGTCTTTTGTACCGATAGTAAAACTGAAAGTAAATTATACATCAATGATAACTATTTTTAAAACAAATTTTAAGGAAAACGTTGTAGACCAACTAAGCCGTTTATCCGTCCCTACACAGCATAGCAGGAATAAATCAGCTGGGGTTAAGGTGGGCGCATTTATCTGTGTTGGGTGGCTGGTTATCATATGTGGCAGGTGCGCTCCGTAACTCGGAGATGCTTTCGTGAAAAAATATAAACTCCTTTAACTTTTAAGCTTTTATGTGAATGCAAACTGTGCGCTGTAGTGTTATTTAAGTCAATCAATCAAAAGCAACGTTACTGAGACGTAACTTAAGCAAGATGAACAGACTGTAAGGCTCTGAACAGAATTTGTGCAGTGAAATGTAACAAGACAGTTTATAGGGAGTTTACGTTTATGTTCATCATAATTCGCCACAAAACAACAAACAATATAAACAGAACTTGACTAAAAACAGAAAGAAAAAGATAAAGCCTCAATTAGCGATTAGTATGCAATACAATCTTATGCTATTATTATTTACCGTTCTGGAAGCCTCGGTAGAGAAGTAGTCGACGTGGCGGTCGGCCGACAATGTCTGTCGTCGTCAGTGTCGGCTAAGTGTTTCCGGTGTGGATCACTCGACTTCCGGTCTCCGACAGCGGCGACGTCGACACCGGAACTTGATCGGCAACTGTGACAGGCGCGTGGTGAGTGGTTATGTTCGTGTTTCGTCTGTGGCTGGTCAACTAAAGATCGGTGTTGCTGACTGCCGCCATTATCGCGCCGGTGAAACATGACGTCACGGCGGGGGTGAACGGAGGGGTCACGTGACAAGTCCGAGGCATGAGATCCGCGGTCGCTTCTCCAGTCGGCTTCAGCGGTTGTCGCGCAGCGTGACGTCACCACCGACGCTGACGTGTCGCGGAGAGGCACCGCCCCTCTCGTCTCCGCAGCAACTTCCCCGGCCACGGCTCGCCGACAGCCGCTACCATTCATCACACCACGGGGTACGGCGGGAGAGCCCCTAGCTCTAGCTGTCGTCTCGGACTGTCCTGGGACTGTTGGAATGGAGGGGCGTGGTGCCCCTGGCAGCGGCGGAGTGTTCCCGCTGGGACGTGTCTTGTCCACGGCGGTGACGACGGCGAGATGATAACGGTCCGTCTCCATTGCTGCTGCTGCTGCAGCTAATGATGACACGGAAGTTACGGATACGGCGTCAGGTGTAATCGTCTTTCTCTGCATACAAAACGTTTCACGATAAATAAAGCATTAAAGAACGTCAAAACGTAACAGAAATTAAAAAAACGTTTATGAACGCTGAATAAACAAAAACGTTAGCCCCCAGATTCGGTAAACCCCTTGCCTAATGCCTAATGCTGTAGGTGCAGTATAGCTGTAACTAGAGCGAGAAATAGAGTGAAACGGAGAGCGAACCTGTTCAATTTCAATTTAACTCTATGATCATAAGGCTAAGTAGGCCCATCACTAGACTAAATAAATAAACGAAGAAAGAGAGCGCTAAAAATGACGGACCATCGACCAGGGCATGAAGTAGCAGAACACGAAATTGTCAGACCTGAAATTCCAAGATATAAAAAGTTATGTTTTAGTCGGATAAGTAGATTGAGTAGATTACTTGGAATTAGCTTTGCTCCTCTGTAGCTTTTTATGTGAAGATGGCAAAATAAATATAACGGCTAAAACACGTGACAGCAATAAAAAAAACGTAAAAACGTTGTTTACATCTGTGTTCCTCCGTATGTCGGCACGGTGTCGCTGCTGTCGTCGCTGTTGTTGTCTCAGCAGCCGGCGCTCGTCCCGGTGTAACGAGGATGCGGATGATGATGACGATGCGGAAGATGAAATTTTGTCGGAAGAGTCGACGTCGATGAGCACGGCTGAGGCGCTGCGCAGATCTAAAGACGATATCGACGATGACTTGAACCCGGAACTGCTGCTGTCAGACCTGTCCAACGTTAATTTTTAAAATCTTTCTTCGCCATAATTTGCTAAAAAAACAAAGGATTAAAACAAATAATTTATATACTGTATAACGGGCTATGAATCAATCAACTTCTGAATTTTTAAAGCGCCCTTTAAACAGAGCTTCCAGAGGCGCCTACAACGACTAACCCGCAGGCACTGTCAAAAAGCCACGTCTCAAGGACGACGAAATTTAAAACAATGGTTTTCTTTGTTTCTCAACCATAATCCGTAATCTTACTACTTACTTATTGCGTTCAAAAATTCTGTTATCTACGTTTCACGTCAGCAGATAACCCAAGCAAGCTCACGGAACACCATCCATATAGACCTACTTGGAAGACTGTAATAGAGGAAGACTCAATAAACACACTGGGGAGGAGTTGAAAGCAGGACTGGAAGAAAATTTTTTTTACAGTTTTCTGACAGACAGCTGCAAATTTCCGATAGAAGAGATTACGCACGGATGCTCAAAAAACGTTAATTTTACACTCGTCTTTCCCTAAAATTAAGAATGTTTAGCTTCCCTGCTCTCCGCCCGCTACGACGCCATGAACACGACATTGTTAAGCAAGACTGCAGCTAGCATGCCCGTCGCATAAGCCAGCAAAACAAAAACATGTATGACAGAGCTATCGTTGCGTGCACCTGCGAGGCTTAAACAATACTCAGGAGGATGATTTATTCATGTAATTAGAGTCAATATTAACATTGTCATGGCGTGAAGTATAGCCTCTTGTGACATTGTGCTGATGTCGTCATTGAACTATTCACTAACGCAACCCGCTAACTCACCCGGATTTCTCGTTTCCGCTTCCGTTCGATGACATTACGTGTAAAATCTTCATCGTTGTCGCCGTTGTAGGCGGGGGCGCCACGTGTCCGCCTCTTGACCTTGAAGTGACCTTCATCCGATGATGCCGCGCGGTATATGCCTGATTGTCGCCTCTGGCCACGCGGCCTGATGGCGATAATGAACTCTAGATGCGATGTCGTCGGATAATAATCTCCGCGTGATTTCGCTCCACTTTCCAGTTGCAGAAACTGTAATATACACACAACCAATCAATCAATCATTAAGGTAGGAACTACGAGTACATAGTAGGTTGGTTAATAAGTTAAAAGGTTAATAGCGTAGTAAGAAAGGCAGGTTTATATGATAATGTACAAGTACAAGTTTTTGAAGAGCCATGGTTTTAGACGTGCAGTCAATACAAAGTCAGTAAACTCGCGTACAGAGCGACGTAACTCAACTGAACTGAACCAATGTGGTTTAGTTTTTGACAAAATTACAGAACGGGGCAAGTAGTATTACATGCATTACAGTGGGCACCGTCTAACGGCGTCGGTGGCTATACGTGACTACGCGCACGTACGCGTCAACCAATGATCAGTGGGCTCGCTCGGCTTGCCCATTTGTCGGTTCGCCAAAAACTACACCGCGTCAGTTCAGTTACTTCGCTCTGTATGCGCTTTTCAGTTAAGATATCATTATCTCTACCGACAGGGTGTTTCCTGCTGACACTCTGTCTCATAGAGTTATGCCTTACATGCACTTTTAACTACTTTGTTTAAGAACTGTTTTCACTACATCGCATCAATAGACACCGATAACTTAAACGATCAAGACGCGAACAACGCAAATTCGACTGCATTATTTAGATTATCAGTAATTATGCATGCAAAGTAAGTATAAGCTTAGAATTCTGGCCATTGCAGTTTCATCGGCCATTCTTCTTGCTAATTACTTGGAGAACAGTCAAAGCTAATAGTTAGTAACGACTGCAGTGAAAATGTCCATGAATGTTTATTAAAAAGTTAGAATAATTTAGTGCTGCACACGGCCCATTAGATCAAAGTTTGTGGGGGGGAATGATGGCATAATCCCCGGCCTGCCTGCAGAGAGTGAAACTAAGTATCATTCAAAATTTAGCATAATAATAGCACCACAGCAAGCGTGGTGATAATGGAACAGCTTAAATTAATTAGCATTTTTTTTAACTAATTGTAAGTTATATACACGGATTTTTTAAAAAACTAACGGTAAGCATAATACAAAAATACAATACTTATATATTCTTCACAAATAGCGTTGTGCTATCCAATCTTAATTCTACCTTTTCTCGTTAGATTGCAATTATAATTCGGTTGGAACACAACTCGCAGTGCATATTCCGACTGAGGCTCCTGCTCCCAAATCCATCTTTTCCTTGGGTACCAGACTCTAGGGCACTACGGTAGGCCTATCTAATAACTAAGCTACCGTGACGTTTGGAGGATGCGTATAGGTACTTGGGGAGGCACAAGAGTGTTGCTGTCAAATGATATCTTATTTCGAGTGCTCGAGTGTGACAGACAGACAGACGGACGGACGGACGGACGGACGGTAAGTGACAGCGTTCAATCAATGAATCAATCTGTGATTAATAAAGTCACAAAATCGAGGTCGTCGCCCAGTAGTAGGAGGGGTTAATCGATCAATTAATTAAACCAATATACTTACGCAGTCGGACCTCAGTTACATGTGAAGTATGCAATGTTACACAAATGTTCATTCTACATGAACGAATGCAGCACTTGGAAAGTCGATTTTTACGCGCGAAAGCAGCTACTGCTTTCAGCGCGTCTTAGCCATCGCAATTCTGTCCGTCCGTACGTCCGTCTGTCACACAGGTGGATCAGTCCAAAACGGTGCAAGATAGAATCACAAAATCTTCACCATCGGCTGCAAGGAAGACTCTAGTTTTAGGAACAGTAAAGCTTTTCCATAAATTTGAGGGGGGTCACTCCAAACGAGGGCGCTAAATGT
>Ga0209454_1000947_pt1 | contig 16845 bp, 11 predicted proteins | sample WorMetHERISLAND1_2_FD_187400 | JGI IMG/M metagenome (GOLD analysis project Ga0209454, IMG submission 187400) | Marine gutless worms symbiont microbial communities from Max Planck institute for Marine Microbiology, Germany - Olavius geniculatus... | ecosystem: Host-associated > Annelida >...
AATGAAGGGAGTAGAAAAATGTGCGTTTTAACGGAAAACTGGCCATATCTCGGAAATGCTGAAAGATACAGCCTAAGTTACTATTAATCACTCTTGCAGGATAAAACGGCTAAATCAATTCTAGTGTTTTAACTTTAAATCGCACTTTGTTTATACGATGGGCCTAAACGAAACATGCGCAAATTCAAACTATATAAACAAAGCACAAATGCCTGCCACTGACACGTCGTCGTACGTAGCCGATTAGTAGTCATATCTGACGAAAGAGCGCAAATAAAAAAATACAAATCTGTCATTTATAGGCCACTCTCTACCCGTAGTGAATCTACGTTACGATAAAATAAAAATAACAAAAAACCCGCATTCATAGCATTATGGTGAAGCACTATTCATCCTTCTGTCGCTTTTTTGAAAGTTAGTGCAGCAGCAGTCCTGACCATGGACTACGACGTCTTACGTAATTCGCCCTCGTTGTAAGCTGTGGACACCAACATTACGTCTTTGTTCACAGACGGATGGCTAGACCGAGTTGGCTATGAGTGGCAGGTTATGAACATGCACATTTTATATTTATACATGATAGTCTTTATTAAAGCAATCAACAGACACACCGCTGTTAAACACAATGCAGAACATACTGACATGCTAAAAACAACCAAAACAGTCTTTGTACAAAACACGGTACATAAAATTGCACTCAACAATATTATTATTTTATTTTATAGGGAATTTCGTAGTTATGCGTTCGCGGACGTGTGCAATATGATGTACTGCGCTCGGGTGGTAAGATTGGTCGAAGAGGTTGAGTAGGTATGTACTTGATAGAGCGGAACAGTGCTGTTCATCGGCTTGTTTACAGAGTGCAGCAACACTGGGCAACTACCATATGTTAATTAACGTCAAGGAAAAAAACTATAGAAAGATTAAATACATTTCACCTAACGGAGAATTTTCATAAAAACATTACGCTGAAGCTTGTTTGCTAATTAAAAAACGTAGGTTCCATTCGAGAGAACCAATAATTGTGAACTAACTAAACAATTCGTGTAAGCAAATCGTGAGCAAAAAGTAGCTGAGAAAAAGTTCGTACATCCCGACACTTAGTGCGCACTGCTCAGTAGTTAAGACTATAGTCTTTGTAAACTTGTTGCGTTCCGGCTTTGAATGAAACTGAATGAAATCAGTTCTTAACTTGACGACGAAACCATGAAATGTCCAGTAAACATTCTCTAACAGCTGATGTTAAAAACAAGAGTGACAAAAGTGATGGTTGACAGCGACAGATGCTGAAGATGCAAATTCAAGGAAGTTACGACACGCCGTACCTACCTATCTGTTGAAGTGCAACCAGTCGGTAAGAAAATTGATCGTTTACGATCTATAGAAACTGCTCACTCACTGACCGACTGCGACTCTGTGGAGTCCTTATGCTAATAAAATGCCGCCGGCGGATTGCTCGCCGGCTCGCTATATTTGTCGCAGCAAGCACGACAGTCAGATGGCTTAGCGGCGACGGAAATGTTGCCTCTGATGCTGCTGCTGCTGCTGCTAGCGGCGCCGTTATCGATTAGAACAGCCAGTTGCGTGCGTCCAAATGCACTCCCTAGTACATACACTCGCTCGCCAGCATGTGCCTACGTTCTGCGACTCCGACGGCCAAGTCGATTATACACCGGCACCGTTCTCTCGATTTCCAGCAGGTCTGACATTCTGCAGATATGCTGCCGTATAATACATATCTGGCACAAGTTCTCGGCGGCGAATAAAACAGCACAGCTGGTACCGAACAACGGCGAACAACACTGGCGATGAGAAATCTGCACCGGCCAGTGCTGTTAGTGCGGCTTATCGTTTGGTCGCTGATTTCGTGACTGTGTGTCGTCAGCTTAACGTTGCCGCTTTGCGTGGGTTGTAAGGTTCTGAATTACAGCGAGTGGACAGCTGGTGCCCTGAAGACTCCCACACACAATCGCCAAGCATATAAACGTTGAAAAAACGTCTTTAACGCGTTATATGAGGAAAACGCTCGCAAATGTTGAATAAAAATTGTGAATTTCTTTTTGGTTGCGTGTTTTTATGAAAAAGCTATTTATAAACGTTCATTGCAAGCACACACATCGCTGCCTCTTGCTGCAACTGGTTAAAGGTACCACCCGCTTGTGACCGGCTTGATTCTTTTACCAATTGTTTATTTATCACCTTTAGCCACCAGTTATACTACGAAAATAATGGTCGCTTGTCATTCACAACATTTATTGAAAACGTAAATGTGTTTTAACTCACAAGCAGTCAATTATGTGTTACAGAATTGTAAACATGTGGCAGATTATGTCCACATACAGTAATCTGCAGCATTATTATGCAACTTTAAGGTTTCTGCTTCTTTTCTAAGCTATTCATCTTATCATGACAATGGCGACACCTTTTTGCACGCGGTACGTGGCAGATTGTAACAAAATTCTCTGCAGCACTACAACTGCAAATTGCTATTATTTGAGTCATAATTGTCAATGCTACGACGTTAACAGTCAGCCATCAAATATAAAAGCGGCATCCCTAAATTTTGGAGACAAACAATGACGCCTTATGCTCTGTCTTTCTCTCCCCCACTCTCGACTCCTTGGATTCAAGAGTTTACGATCCCGATGCCGTACGCTGTGGATCAGGCGTTGCAGCACGGCTTTGAAAGGATTGCGGTGCAACTCCGAAGCACGATCGGACGTACGTATCCTGGCAACAGCGCCTGGCAGTCCACGACGTAGTAGCGATGAACATGCAATATTTAGTGGCGATCGGTTTAGCTTTCTTTGCGCATCAGGTCGGATGTACAGGCCAGTCAACGTAGCTAGCTGTTGAGATGCCTGCGATCAACTCAGTGCTGAGTGATTAATTAAAACTAATGAATTAGTTTCTAATTTATTATGCGGCTTCAGAAAAATCGTTGTAAAGACGTATGATCTACGGAAATATTGATTTACTAATAGTGCTTAACAGGCTTATGCGTTCGTTTAACTGGTTTGCCGTTGCTGTACTTCGATAGGTCTAGTTTTTGAAAATTAATATTTTACAAGCAACGTAAATTTTGAAAAACGGTGTAATCTAAAATGATCATTTTTTATTGCATTTTGCGCTGAGTCTAATAAATGATAAAAGAATTTTAAAACTCGGTCAACATAATATCTGACGATAAGATCATGAACAAGAGTTTGGTGTTTTGCTGTCTTGTTTCTTTCGACTCATTGCGTAATTTTTGCTGTTAACGTTTCGTGCAAAATTGTCGTTCTTGATTTTGGTATACAAATCCAGATATCTCGGTCTTTGGCTCGAGCTTTTAGTTTTGTTCACATCATTGCCGCCTGTCTATAGAGCTGTCGCGTCACTGGTAGTCATCATGCGACGCTGGCGATGTAGATGGTCATAATGTAGGCCTACTGTAGATTATGTTGCTATAGAAGCAGCACGAAGACACCTGCCTGGCTCTCACTGAGTGTTGTATTATGAATAAGAGACTGCAATGTCGACAAAGGACGTGGTCATAATCACTCATGGAAAAGTACCCGAGAACGTGATGAGAGTAGCGTGCTGCAATTAAGTACAACTCCCAATGAGATGTACCGAATACCGACGACTTGTAGCTATAGTTTCACATACCGTATAGACTACGTTCTGTATTCAGTGCGGACTGTATGAACTAACAGTTGATGTTTCGTAATAATTACATAATATTCGTATATTAACCGGTTGACAAAAAGTCGCCAAACTGCTGGTCTTGACGAGTGTGTTTACTTTTAGGGATGAAAAAACTCGGAAAAGAAGAGTTTTGTGTCTGACTTCCTGCTATTAGTTCATACAAAGTGCTCGTAACCCAGAAAGTAAGCCCCGACACTACTATTTGTTACATATGCATCAAACATTGACCGATTTTCAAAATGTGTTCAACCAGACCAGCGAAGATATGTTGCACCAGAACCAGCATCATATGCGGCCGTCTGTTTGCCTTTCTGTGCACAGTGCACACTCGACACTTGATTGTTTTTGATTTCAACTCTACGTCTGCTTTTATAATGCAGGTCGAAGCTGCGCTGTCTAAATTAAACGCCAAAAAACCTTTCTACTAGACTGTCTTGGCAATTGTTGAGATGGTGATGATAGAGTATTTGACGAAAACTCATCACTACCGGTTACGTCAGCGCAGTAAGCCGCCAGGTAAGTGAATGTGAGTGTGACAATCACGCAAGTGACACGACTGATAATGCAATATTACGTGTCAAGACACAACATAACAGTGCACATTGCATAGCAAGTACTCCCAACTCGAACCGGGCTCGAAGGCCCGACATGCCAAAAATCAAGGCCAGAGACTAAGAAACCGAGACCGAAGATAAGAATGGTGAACTGAGTTTCTTGAGGAGGGAGCAGCAAATTCGCGGGGTCTGGGAACGCTATAAGCGCTCAGCAGAGTTTGTGGTGAAACCCCGACCCATCGAAATAACACTCTTTTTCTGACACTAGAACGGAATCAATTTTAACCACGAAATGAGCTTATCATAGGCTATAGAAAGCTAGGTGCTTTTATAGTAAACTAACGCTACATCGAATCCTCATTTGGCCCACTAATTATGGCCTGGCACCCAACCACGGTCACTGCATCGTTCAGTGAGACTGCTTTGTAGAAACTCGAAAAGAGATGATCAGACGGAGACATTGTGTGCAAGTAGTGTGGAGCATATTGGATACGCGTGGCTATGCGTGCCAGCCGACAGCATTTAGTTCACGCCACATCTGACAGACGGCGCACGGAGCGCACAACACTGCCGCCTGACAGTCGCTCAACAAACTGCCCTGCAACACACACAGGTCAGAATCAAATCACTTATTACTTCTACGCAGACAAACCGCAATTGTACAGCAGATAAAGCACTAAATATAGGCCTAAAACAACTAAGTCAGTAACTGATAACAAGAAACCCAGCTGTCGCTAGGGTGGGCCAACCGTACACAGGTATCAAAAAACCAGCAAATGATTTTCGTTCATGTAAAAGAGCTTATGTGACTGCTCAATGAGAACCTTAGTCCTACCTCACACTGTTTCGGAGATATACAACGTACAATTTAGCCACAATAGTGCGTACTGACCTTCAAAGTCATCCACGGTCAGTGATTTGTGTGTCATCTGAAAGGGAATATGCGACTTCCTATTAGTAAACAATAGCAACCTAGGCCCTATCTCTCACTGTTTAGCCACAATATATCTGTAACAGACGGACAGACAAACGCTGACAAAACTGTTGGCACAACTCAGCAAAGCTAAGAACGTGTTATTTTAGGGCCCTGACTAATTTACTGTTATTTGGGGCTAACGCCACACAAGCGTCCCTGTAAAATGGCACTTCGAACCGTTTAACGATTTATTCGTGGTGCACAACTGTGACAGACGACAGACATACGGACAGACAGACATACCACGCTACAGTAACATCCGTCGCAATAGTCGTTCAGGAAAAATGCACCACCAAATTGCATACAAAATTCATAAATGTTTCATGGTGTAATACACTAGGTCCAAGTTTTGGGTCCACAGGTGCTTTGCCCACCAGCATGATGTAAAGTATATCAAATTTAAATAAACTGATTTTTGTGACCGTATTGTGGCCACAGTGCAAGAATTGTGGCATACTTCGCCCATGCATAACAACCCATGTAGGCCTACATCAACGTGTACAACGTACTCGGATGCCAAACATCATGCGGATCTTCTGTCTGAGTGGGACGATACCAATGCAGAGCGGTAGGCACAAGTGTTCGTCGAGGCGATCAGACAGTTGACACGCCAGACACGGAGTGCAGCACGTGCCACAGTAACCTAAATCACCATCCACAGCGAACAGAATTAACCACAAACATAAGCTAAGCCTAATAGTGTAAGAAACGGTAATGTTCGGTGTTGTACGTGCATATTGTGAAATCAGGTATGCAATGTTCGTTTCCTCAAATTGTACGTCCAAGTCGCAGCAGTTTGGTAGACCTAATTAATCAATGAGACTAGCTCATTACCGTTATCTACAGTGGTGTCGATCCAGAAAAGGGAAGCATGGAGGCAATCGCCCTCCCCAATAAAATATATACCAAAGCGAGAGTGTATTTTCGCCCCGTTCTTCAAAGTTTTAGTTATTTTCTGCTTTTTTATACCCCGAATGCGTTCGCGGCCGAAGTTCCGCCCCAGACGAGCAGGGGAGCTTACAGCGCTCCTCAACCCAATATCTGCCCTTCTTCAAGAATCGCACCCTGCTGCTGGCCATCGATTTTCGGTTCTTTGATCCTTCGACTTTCAGGGACCCATGTGAATCAATTTCAACCCCGTTTTCTCACAGAGAAATTTCGCGCTTTCCAATTTAAATCGACGCTGCTGGCTACCGGCGCCGGTCTGAGGTAGGATACCCTGATTTAAGCAATATGACATACCTCACTAGACTCATAATGAATTTTACATTCAATTTTGATGTTTTAATGGTGAACAGTGCAGTTATTTTTAAATTTATCGACTTCATAAAACTTCAGTAGCCTACTTTATTTAAAAATTGCAACCCATCGCTAATATATCACAGGGCCGCCATTTTCTGTTGACATATTTTTGATAACCGTTGTGCAAATAAACAAAATCGACCTAACCCTAACCTCAAACCTGATCCTAATTCTATCCCCTAACGCTAACCCTATCCTTAACCCTAAGCCTGACCCCAACTTTAACCCAAAACCTTTACGAAAAAATGTGAAAAACAACTAAGAAACATCATTGTGAGTCTGCTGAGATAGGTCATATTGTTTAAATCAGAGTATCCTACTTTGGCTACTTATTATAAATACGATTTGATCACCGCAGCAACTCTCATTCTCGGCATCGTTGATGTGGATTTTAAATGCATAAAAACTTCAGTACGTAGTAGAAAGGCATGTTGTCGCCTAAGCTCACACCCATGTATATACGTACAGGAGCGACAATCGCTGAGACAGCTACAGATTCCGGAAGACCAATTGCGGATGGCTTGACGAGGCACACTTGACCTGAAAGACTGGACCTGCTTAGTGATCACGTCGTTCTGAACTGGTAGCATTATGTCTTCTTTGCTTCGACACTGAAATAATCGACGGTATTAAGTACGCAGTTTCCGTAGCAAACGAACCGTCAGTGATTACGAAACATACGGATGACGTCAGCGTGTCGTAATTATATTAAAGCCCATTCAGCAGCCGTGTCACATCTGACAGCGTTGAGAACCTCAGGCGCCGAGACACGCCGTCAACTAGGCCGACAAGATGTCGTCCTGCCTGTGCCGACCGCGCGCCCGGCTCAAGTGCGGCGAGGTTCGGTTTCCCAAGTCACCGCTGCACAAACTGAAACGGGAGTTGGAAAAGCAGGCGCTGTTACAGAGACTGGAGAAGAAATCAAGGGCATGCGACCTGACCAATGATCAAGAAACCTACGGCTGCTCGCCGAAAGTGCTCATCCACGGCTGGGAGAAACGCCTCTCTCAGGTCAAACCGGTTAAAAATTAATCAAAATTTTAAAATATAATTGAAATAAAAATGCAAATTTATCTTGCAAATACACGGTGATAATATATAATAATTAATATAATGATTAATATAACATTAATATTTTTCAGGGACGTGATCTTAAATAAACAGCACTCGTCAGGGAAGATGAGAAGACCACACATTAGTGTAGGCTATATAGTTTACCGTACCGGTACGGTAGTTCGCAGCAGAAATATCGTCAAGTTAACGTTGCAGCTAACAGAGAACTAAATTGGAATGATAGCTTAATAACAGCAATAGTTGGCCGACCGTACTTAAGTAACGGTCTAGCTATTGGCATGGTTGTCGTCGTCTGTATGTCCGTCTGTCACGGATATATTGTGGCTAAGCTTTAGGTCGTAGGGGAAAACTTTTTACGCGAATAATTAGCCATGTGTGTTATACTCGGACGTGCAAAATTTCAGCCATCTAGTGCAAGTGGAACATTTTCAAATTGGGGGTTGAATGGAGAGTTAGGATAAATGTGCGTTTTCAACGTAAAACTGGCTAGATCTCGGAAACGGTGAGAGATACGGCCAATTAGGTTAGGCCTACTATTAATCACTAATAGGAAATGGCATACGTTCTTTCAGATGAAATGCAAATCATCGACCTTGGTTGGCCTTGAAGGTTACTGACAACCAGTACGGTCGGCTATTTTAGCGACAGCTGGGCTTTTTGCTAAAATACGTAACATGGCTGAAATTTAAAATTGTAATCTTATTCCCTAATTAGCGGCCGTACCTATTTACGCTGAAATAATTTATATTTACAGAGACTGGAGCACGAAGCTCGTGACTATCGTGACTGCTCACGTTGCGCGGACCTCAAGCGCATCGACTGGTCGCCGGATGTCATCGTGCGACGCCGCGAACACCCGACCACCATATTCCAGTCTCCTCTGCTACCGGACCGCCACAAGTCGTCCTGCCTGTACGCAGTTCAGCTCAAGTCCTGGTATGACGAGCAGTACAACGACTGGGCCAAGCGTCATCTGCGCGAGCGGCTCTACAACCGGTACGGTATCGACCGTGGTGCAGAGTACGTGTACAGGAACCTTGACCTCAAGCCGAAATCCGCCAAGAAACTTGCGCCCACCAAAGTCCTGGCCGACGAAGAATATCCCATCACAGAGTGTAAGCAGTCAATCCACAATACGCGTAGGCTGCCACTAACCCTGTCTTCAGTCATCCTCTGGTTAAAGGCTGGAAGGCGATCTAGAAACGTGTGAACGGTTCATGGGTCAGAGGATGGTAACAAGTGGCAGGCCTATTACTGTCATTAAGCCTAAATGGTCAGACGTAATTGTTTTAGCGTTTCCAAAAGGTGACTGAAGTGAGTGAATGGATTTCCAGCACTATAAACTTTTGGGAGCTTTCCTCCAAACGTATGTCCTTGGCGACTCCAATGCTAGATAATTCAACTGCCGTATGGGTCGGTTCGCGACTTCCCACCTGGTTGCAGTCTGACACCAAATAACACGTTTTGACCCGCAGAGGCTTATATATAACGTAGCTACCTAGAGAATTTAAACAGTAGGCTATAGCTATTTCGTCCTCCGAATTTTAAACGTTTTCTATGTAATTGGCGTCTCTAGACCCCGCCGTGATATAGACCTGCTGAGACGCCACCATACTCTACCAAGCGTAGCATCATGGGCAAGCTTTGTCAAAATGGGCTGCAATCAATTACTCTTCGATGTGTCTCTTAGAACAGCAACCTAGTTTGTTTTCTTGACAATAACGATTGGTAGGCCTATTTGCCCGTAGGCCTATAGTACCGTCGACATACTGCAATGGCCGATTCGCGTCTGGCTGGGCAGGTAAGCCGACGAACTACTGTCTGCTGGAGTGGAAACAGCAGCAATGGCGCGAGGACATCGACATAATGCTCGGACGTCGAGTGGCCGACACGACTCACCACGCCGAGTTCCAGAGCGCCTTCCGTTCAGCCGCTCGACCACCGCCGGCGTCACCACCGCCAGCTAAGTGCCTGCGACCTCGGCGGAGATACCGCATGGCGCGGAAGAAGCTGCCATGTGGAGAGACCGAGCTCTGTATCCAGTGTGCCGACCCGCCACCAGAGGGCGACGAAGAACAAGACATACCGCCTCCTGACTGCAGCGTTGCTGTCGATGGACTGATGGCTATCTGACATGCACCACGCAGTTTTAAGGCGCGTACAGAGCGACTTAACTGAACTGAATTAACATGGTTTAGTTTTTGACGAACTGAACAATGGGCAAGTAGTAATGCATTACAGTGGGCACCGTCTAACGGCGTCGATGGCCCAGAGTTGGGCATGGATTAGATTCATCCATGGATTGGATTGGATTGGATTACATTGGGTCCAAATTTTTCATCAACTTTTTGGATTGAATTGGATTGGGTCGGAATTTTTCTGTGGTATTTGCAACGATAGGCATTAATTTAACTACTTTGTAGTTAACTACACGTGGTTTAATTTGACTACTAAAACGTAGCGCCTTTAATTCTCGCTGAAACCCTTTATCGCCTTTCTTAAGATCTCTGACACCGGCCGGCCGGCATACCGTATGCGTATATCTTTTTTGATAAACTCGCCATCCACGTACTGAATAAACTGAACAGTGCACGCTCGTAGAACTTTGAGCGACTGATTGGACACCAAACCCGTCGAGAGGGTGGAGTACGTGGGGGTAAGCTACCCCGGGCCCAGCGACATTTGAGGGGCCGCGTCATCGCTCAGTAATACAAAAATACACCAGAATGCACTATTTTTGAAAAGAAAATTTTTTAAAAAATTTCCCCAGAGGGGCCCACGAACATGTTTTGGGGGCCCCGCGAGAATGTTTCCCTGGGCCCCGCTGTGGCTCTCGACAGGCCTGCTGGACACCAAAGCCAATCATGTTTCCTTCATCATAAGCAGCGCTCATTAAAATAATCAGGGGCAAATCCGCCTAAATTTTCGTATAGGCCTATAACTACCAAATGTCTAAGTTTCCGTGCCGCAGTTTTGAAATTGTAAATTAGTCCTCAACTTGAAAACACGGGACCCGGGTATGCTGGTAGTGTTTGACATTCCCATTTAGCTTCTAGATATCGATGACAAATAAGCATCGTGGCCAAAGTCACGTGACCAAAGTCACCCAACTAATCCGGTTGGCGTATACACTAACTGAGAAAAAATGGTCCAGTGAAGCCCAGGGTGAGCAAAAGCGGCCCAGGAAAAGAACAGACATCGGCGGCCCACAGCATCATGTTCCTTTACAAATTGAAATATTTTAGGCTATTCTTTTTGCCGTAGGCCTATTGTTCAAATATATTTTTTTTATCTTTTTGTCGAAGCTACCCAGTATGAGAGCTCGAACCGTCGTACTGCACACCACACCACTGATATTATTATTATCACATAATTACTGTGCAGTGTTCATTACTGGATTGTTTGCCAAATTTTCAACTTCATCGGCTTTCTTCTTTAGTTCATTTATGGATTAATTTCTCCTCATTGCGAAAAACTAAGCTGCAGTTTTTGAACGCGAATTAACGCTTTTTTGATGTATAATAACGTATAAATCAGGCTAAACCAACTCAGAACTTATAAGTCAACGAACAGCGTTGATTTCGTAGGTCACCCGTCAGGCATGCAGCTGTTTTCGCGTGACCATACTAACGCCCAAAGACCTAAAGTAATGTCGCAAATAAAACGCAAAAAAACGTCCAACTGCGACAATTTTTATTTTACGAAAAATCCTTACTGTATCATCTTCAGATTTTCACAATGATGTCATCGCTACAGCACAATCTGTAAACGCAAAAAACGAAACACGTTTCTGGAGAAAAAAATATTGCTTCTTTCTAAGTAGGCCTACATGTACTAGCGGCAAGTGAAATTTACCAAAAAAATATTTAACTGAGAACTTGTTGGTAGTAAAAGCAATCAACGACAAGAAGCAGAATGTAATAAATATGACGACAGCATGATGATGACATTTGACAACGATGAAAAGAATATTATTTGTACGGAAATGCCAGACACAAAGTTGAGCACTGGACCCATGCAGTGGCCTCAGCACTGTGTAGCTGCTTTTGTGGTCACCCACCCCGTAGGGAAAGAAAAGTCAGGCACAAAGTTAATGCTCATCGTCACAGCAAGGTCAGTATACAATATCAAGCGACCTAATGAACAATTTTAATATATCAACTGACATCATCGTCGTCGTCTTCTGCATATGGAATGTGACAGTGAAAGTACACAATGAAAAATGCGGACATCTCGCCAAATTTGGCCAAACTATAGCGGAACTGACAGAATTGCTACTTTCAAAGATTTCCGATTGGCTGGTTGATACCAAGTTTGCATTATAAAAATATTATTACTCTGAACTATACATGCTGCAAACATCGTTTCCAGCCAAAAATAACGTACCTCACTGAATCTTCATAAATTTTCGTGAAAAACTATTTTTGACTATTATGTGAATGAGAATTATATTGTTTCTTCCCTACACATCTATTTCCATATGCAAAAAAATGACTTACTCATCAAGGTCATGGCTTAGATTTGGATGCTCTACTATATCTCATTATTTCTAATTCAACTAACCATCATCAACTCGTCAACAAATTATTATGCATAAAATAACAAACATTTAACAGACATTTACTAATGAGATTATTCCATCACCAATGGGAGTCACATCACAATCATATACATCTACATTAGATGCAAATGGAATCAACCGTATTATATCTCACATATCAGTCATTACAATATACTTATAAGTTTTATTGGCAGAGAAATTGCCAGAATGTCAAATTCTGCATGGATAGGTATATTCATCAAAAATTGTAAAAATGCATCAATATTATAACAATGTGTAAGCTCTTTGAAATAAAACCCATTTAGCAATAAAGCATTTGGTAACAAGGAACAACTGATTTCAGAATCATGTTACTACTACCATTCACGAAGGCACAATCGGTTTGTAAAACTGGATAACACAAAAAATCCTGATGACATTTTCTTCTGAAAACAAATACAGACTTTAATCCATCTAATACGGAAAATTTAGAGTAATAACAGTGATTTATCACAAAACCAGCAAATTACAAAAATACTTCATATATTCAAAAAACACCAAATTATATCTCAGTAAATGACACAAATAATGCACAGTTTCCACTTAAGACAACAACAAAATATGCACAGAAAATAACCAATAACCAACACAACATCCATAAATTCAATGAAAAAATATCAACAGTAACTAATATCACCAACTGTGAATAATGCACAATCTTCACTAATAGTTCATGTCAAAAAAACTAACTATCTAGTTTACAAATAGGCCTATATAAATTCGGTAAGGGCAAGAATGTGGCTAAAAACACAATAATAAAATTTAAAATAAATTAAGCCTTCTTCATTACAACGTTAATCCAACACTGCAAGGTCAGGAAATTTAGTACTTAAACGTTCTGTAATACTGCGTTTCAGGTTACACAATCCGTAATTCATTCAACTACAACACCAAACTACGACAACAATGTTATGGACCAATTAAGTCAAGGTACACTTAACCTGATCAGTGATCAGTAGTTGAATGAAGCACTAAGTAAAAATGTACAACTTCATATGAACTACAAAAATCTGACTCAGAACCCTTAACATAGAAAAGAACTAAGAATCAGTCTGCAGGCCCCCGATTTTCTATGTGAGCTTAAAAACCAAGCTAATGAGTCAACAACTTAGGCATTCAAGCACATAAAGTAACAAAATGCTTTTTATCTAAAACACATACATAAGTTTAGACTTAAACTAGGGACTGCAGCTAAAGTTCGGCCAGAATCCTATTACAGTGTGATTAGCACTAACAGGAAAGCAATAGTGTAACAAGAATAAATATCAGTTTGCTCACAACCTCCGACAATATCTCAAGTAACAACGTGACTGATGTCCCAGCAGTAAGAACAACATATACAGCGTGGTGTGCAAAAAGCGGAACATAATGCTTTACGTAGATCAAACAATAAGACAGTTTTGGAAACAGTTAGCCTCAACCACTGCAGTAAAGAGCGATCAAGCATGCTGAATGCTAGAACACAGTGTTCAACATAACCACCAGTATTTTCTGTGACGATCGAGGCTACTCATTTCTGAAACTGTCTGACTGCTCAATTTGCAAAAGCATATATCAAGGGTAGAATGGTTAAAACATCTTGTCTACATCTGTCTATGGCAAAACGTCCTAACTACAAACTACAAAGTTCTTCAACTTGCAACTTAAATATTTACTTCAATACAAAAAAAGACATAGCTAACAAATCTGTGTGCTATTTACTAGCAAATGGCACAAGAACATTAAAATGTCATCAACCACAGATATCATGTTTTGCCACTCAACGGTTCTAACCTTGATATGTTCCACTTATTATGCACCATTCAGTACAACAAACAGCAAATGAAAGCCACAGCAGCACATCACCATAGCTATCATCAGTCTGACATGCGAGAGTATGCTCCATTGCAGCAATGACGGCCTGAGATCAGTGGATCACTAAACAGCTGTTCCACCTCCTCCAACTGCTTGCCCTTTGTCTCCGGCAGGCACAGAGCAAACGTTATGATTCCAATGAGTCCAAAGCCGCTGTACAACCAGAAGGCACCTAAGCACAGATCCATAACATCTGCTGTAATGTAGGCTTCATACTTTGAATTACAACATGCTGCTACATCATCATCATTTCTACTTTTGTCTGGTTGTGTAGTAAGTATTCACCTTCCCATTGTCCATTTCAGTACTGTAACAACTTCCTCCACTATTCCCACAGTTTTTTATGGTCCTTGCCAAGCAAGAGCATGCAGTCTCCTACATGTAGCTTTCTTACTCTCAAATTCAATTCTTGATATAGTGTTCTTATATAGCGTTCAGTTCAGTTCAGTAAGAACACCTGTACAGTGCAATTATAAACGAGTGTCACACCGCTTACATAAGCTTTAAATCTCAGAAATGTAGCCGATTGGCATGAGCAAATAATACTGCAAAGCATTATGCAGCCACACATTTCCTGTGTCAGCAAACAATTGGACTTGCAGGGCAATCAGCAGACATACCACCAACTAATCATCCTGCTAGGCCTTCCTTCACCCCATAGACTGTATGCTAGTAGTGGAACAAAATTCACAATAACGTGCAAAAATGTGGCTGACAAAGCATACCATATCTAGTGATGGCTTCAGTGAGTGACAGGAAGCTGAGCGAAATGACAAGATTTGCTATCCAGTTGATGCAGGTCGCTGTAGACATTCCCGTGCTGCGTGCCCATAGCGGGTAGATCTCCGAGTTGATTGTCCAAGGCATTGGACCCATGCCTGCAGTACAACCAACACTCAATCATTACACCTAACGATGCAAATAATTATTACAACCACTGCTACAGCATGATAGCTATTATATTATATCATATCATATCATTTGATACAGCGCCCCTTATACACTGCACAAGGGTGCCACAATGTACAACCATACAGAAACATGCAGCAACAAAAAAAAACAGAAAATATGACAAAAACCAAAGTCCATGGTCAGCACAACACATAAGTTAATAACGGAAAACTTTCTTACTGCAGCTCTTCGATACTGTCCAAGCATGTCAAAGCCAAACAAATAATGAGTGATACATTGCTATGAGTTACATACAGTGCTATGAAGCCAACCAACAATCACAGTATCTAACACGATGACACGTCAGCAGAGAGACCAACGAACCAGGAGCAAAACACATGAGATAAAGAACAAGGCCGAATGTTGCCATCCAGGCAAAGTTTGTTGGACAGAAGTCATAAGCCCAATGCAGAGGTTTATGCAGCATGGACTGATGACATCGACCGTAGGCCGACTCACGGAACAGCACATCGCCCTTGTCATCATGCAGGGCCGACAGGCAAGATCCATTCACTGCCAACCCTGCACCTGCCTCAATGTAGCAAAAGCCACAATCCGTGTCTGTGATGCACTGATCACATGTCCTGCAGCACACATTCGCATAATGACCTGCATTACACACTTCACTCACAATGACGAAGAAAAATATGAAATTATGAATATTTATTCAGTCTACAAAATACACGAAATTGCTAACAAGATTATTTATGAAAGCAGGCTGCCAGAAGTGTGAACGTTTAGAAATAAATAGCACATCTCCCTTCTGATAAATCACCAATGTAACTCGACTCAAACATGGTGATAACGCCGTGACTAAACAAACTACAATACTACAAAGACGAAGAACAATAAGGCAACAAATGTTCAAACAACATGTGCAACAGAGAGTACAGGCAGAAAGAGAATGGTGACTCTTAAGACTTTTGCTAAGATGCCTCATATAAAAATAGTAGAACATTAAAGCAATGAAACATGATGAAACATGGAAATTAATTTCATGCTTCACTGTCATTCATCAAGTCTGGCAGACACATACCACAACTGCTTCTTACAAAAACCATTCTTGTGGTGGTACTTTTACACATCTTCTTCTTCTTCTTGCGACGCGAAGCGTTCAGCCGTAGCATTCCGCCGTTGCGATTTGTCGCCAAAACAAGCGGTCTCCTGCCAGCTGCAGAGCATCGGTCACTGATATTCCTGTGTCCCGGCAGATCTGATGGATCCAGGTGATGGGAGGTCGACCAAGAGCGCGTTTCCAATCAGGAGATGGTCGGGCACCATCTTGGGCTTCGCAGCAAGTCCGAAGGATCTGGTTTGCTGGAACGTCCTCTGTGAGTCTGGCCACATGACCAAACAGTCCGAGTCTTCGTTTGCGAACGATGGAAGAGGCTGCCAGGAGACCGGTCCGGCATAAGACTTTGTTGTTAGATACGAAATCGTACCATCTGATGTGAAGTATCCGCTGCTGACACCGCGTGTGAAAGAAGTCCAATCGTTTCCAATCTGCTTGTGCAAGGGTCCAGGTTTCTGAGCCATAGAGGAGAACTGCCAGCACGCATGTGGAGTATATACGAATTTTCGTTGACATGGTGAGATTCGGTTATTCCAGATACGGTCTAAGTGTTTCATTACTCCGGCGGCAAGTCCAATACGTCGGGTGCATTCGGAACTGGAATTTCTATTGCTCGTTTGGATGCAGGTATGTGAAATCTTGTACTGGCTCGACAGTGTTACCGTTGACTACTACAGGAGAAGGTGTCGACCCACAGCCGAGGTTCTGGATCTTCGTTTTGCTCCAGGAAACGTGAAGACCGAACTTCGAGGCTTCCTCGTCCATTGCAGAC
>Ga0209454_1000948_pt1 | contig 16841 bp, 9 predicted proteins | sample WorMetHERISLAND1_2_FD_187400 | JGI IMG/M metagenome (GOLD analysis project Ga0209454, IMG submission 187400) | Marine gutless worms symbiont microbial communities from Max Planck institute for Marine Microbiology, Germany - Olavius geniculatus... | ecosystem: Host-associated > Annelida >...
CTCAAAGCCTGCGTCAAGGCCAAAGGACAACATTTTGAACATTTACTACAACTTTAGCCGTACGTGTAGATTACTGTACTAACGTTTTTTCGATATTAAAGCCGTTTTCTTGAAGTTATAACAAGAAGTTTCAGGGTCCGGTTTTTTATGAAACAGTGTATGTACATAGGCCTACACAATCGTTGATCACGTGAAAGAAAATTATGCCTGCAGTCTCTAATACTGAACAAGACATCTGCTGTTACATAGAACGTCACTGGCTATAACTGACTAACGACGCTAAGTAAAACTTGTGCACAAATTATCTTTAAGAAAAATATGAAGTACTCGTAGTTTTACTTCTGCTGCGTTATTGCCTATGATAAATTGCCACGATATAACGGACGGTGGATGCCGCTACACGTTGGAATAAACGCAGTTGATTATCACGCAGCTGATCGATCTACTGTCATTAATGGATGCAGCAATTTTTGGCGGTCTTATCCTCTACTTTCTGCTAAAGCAAGTTGAGCAATGATTATGATCGAGATGGTAATCAGTGACTTTATTGCAGCGCAGTTTGGCAGAGTAATTAGCTTTAGTCAAAAAACAAAGCCGCCGTCGTTCATATTTTTCCAAAGTAGTGATTAATTTTCAAGATTCGTTCTCAGGCACACTAAACTGGCCCGTACAGAAAATGGAAATTTGCATTGTTAAAGATCCCGAGACACCTTAAACGCGCGTCCCTACACTACCTTGTAAAATATTAACGCCAGAAAACTACGTCCCCGATATACTGGAGCACTGTCTTGTAAAAATACGCCAGGGACCTGTTAACGTGTAATAGACAGCAAGTTACTGTTGTGACAAAACCGTCTGCTGTAACGTCGATAAATATCAACCCGACGTTAGCTTTCAGTCGGTGCAATTTTTGGAAACTAATACTTACTGTCTGCGGTAGCGACGACAGTATTGTTTTCAGCATCATTGCTAAGTTTTTTTTGTTTCTCTGTGTCTCTTTTACAACGATAAGTCATAAGCCGCTACCTCAAACTTAACGAAATTCCATACGAATAGGCCTAAGTAACTCGAGCACCTTTAGAATCTTATTAAACTTTAAGGTCATAGGTCAAAGATCGACGTCATAAGACAAAATTTTTTACCATTATGAGATAAAGTCAAAAAGTTTGTTGGCAGGATAACATAACAGTTACAGATAAATTTGCTTAATATTTGCATGGAAAGTTACATTTGGTAAAATTTTCCTGAACATAGTCCCACTGGACGTAATACCCCCGGACATAGGCCTAATCTCCCGGATTCACGAAATGTTAAACAAGCACTACACTACTTAGCCTCAAGCAAGACTTGCCGATTCAGTTCACAATTAGTTTAACGAAACATTTACAATGTTGTGTGATTTTGCATAAGCGCTTTTCTGCTGAGTGTAACAATAACAAAACTGTGATAACTTGTCAATATTTGGCCACGATATCAACAGAAGTGTGTTTTTGCTTTCGGTGTACACAGTGAGCCATAAAAATGCCACTTATTTTTCGGGCATTTTTGGCAAATTTAAACTGATTTTAACAACTCTTTTATTAATTTGCGATAACAGCTAAAGTAAACAAGTAATCTAAGCAAAGCTCATGAGACGCGCGACAGCCTTAGTACTGTGGTCGCAGTACGATCGTCCACGGTCGCGCTGCTACTGTACTCGGTCTGCACTCGATCTACGGTCGCACGAGTGTACTGCGACTGCACTGCGACTACGCAGTCCGTACTGCGACCATGAACGACCGTACTGCGAACGCGGTTGCAGTAAGTCTCCTTAAGTCGCCGTACAGTCGCAGCAAACTCGCTAATGTAGTACAGTCGGACAATTCGCATTTTGAGTGCAGCGCAAAAACACTGCAATCCGTTGCGATCTATGTTTTGGTGTGACCGCAAGACGGCGATTGAGCGGCGACCACGCTGCGACTTACGGCAACCGTCGACGATTTGAAGTCGCCACGGTCGCCGTAAGTAGCAACTCGGTGTGACTGGGGTATAAAATAACCACTTTTTAGGGGGGGAGTAGCCGTATTTGACGCCCGACTGCGCCTCTTTGTTACAAAATATTATCTGGTTTAGTGGATTTGGATTGTGAAAACTTTTTCCAACTGTGTTCTACAAGCGTTATTCGAGGACACTCGTATAAATTATATACTCGTAAACCTAGTAGTAGTTGCAGTGTGCGTAGTCATTTCTTTGCACTTAGGATGATCAATGTTTGGAAATCATTATCACCCTCAGTAGATGTAAACAGTTTAACTGGCTTCAAACGTTCTCTGTGTAATTGCGACTTTTCAAACTTTCTTGTGTTTAATGAATAACTCTATCTCGGCTTAATCATGCCATATTCCGGTTTGTTAGTTTGCTTTTTTGATTGTTTTTATAGTTGTGTTCGTATGTTTTATAAAACTCACATTCTTCCTAATCAAAGCACTCGTTTTACAGTCTGTTATTATGTTATTGTTTAGGAGTTTTACTTACTTCAGTTATTGCTCTCCGTGTATTTCTTACTTAGCTTAAATGGGCAGCAGTAAGTGCTCTTTACTGGGCCTTGTTGTCCATCACTTGTTGCATGGTAGTTGTTTTTGCCAGTGTTCTCTGATTGATTGTCATGCTTTGTTGTCATTGCATCAGTGGAAATAAATAAATAGAATAAAATAAATAAATAAATAAGTATCTTGTTAGTGCAGTCTTCACGTAAGAATTAAAATTGCTTGCCAGTCTATACAAAAACTGTCCTGTCTTCGATGAATTGGGTATGCATTTCGATATAGACCGAATCACTGTCATGTAGTCTGTGAATGGATCGCGGCTGCATTGACGTCACACTCGGGATGCGGGATTGGAGACCGTCAGAGCTAAATCGGTGTCAGCTTTAGATAAACATCCTATAAATGACTTGGTCCTGTGCAGCAGTGTGTCGTGTGCAAGTACCCCGCTGCCCTGCAATCCCGCCACTCGGCCGTGACGCACTCCCTCCGTCGCCACCGTCGCCGGTCTAAAATCGTCCGGTAAGTGCAGCAGGAAAAATCGATGTCCATCGACGGACGGCGCTCTCTGCCCTCTTCGGAGGACGCATATTATTCACCGGGCCGCCGGGCAGGCGAGGCCGAAGCCGAGGTTCGGACCGACCGATCGAGAGACCGACCGACCTACCGGGTGCATGGACAACCGATCGACTCACTGACTGACTGACGGGACGTCCCTGCAAGGTTGTGTACGACGAGGACCGACGGACGGGCAGCGCATGCTTAGAACGACTACACATAGTAGGGCTACAGCACACATACTCGCCGGTGGCCGCATCCCGAGTGCACTCTGCAAGAGAGCAGCAGCAGAAGCAGCGGCGGCGGCAGCTGAAGCACGACAGAAAAGCGATTATTATTTAAACACTTCGGTCTGGCGCGATCGCCCGCAACGACTCACGATTCCTATCTTCGCGCATCGTCAGCTTCATCATGAATAATACAATACATCATCGTCATCGTTGATTACATTTGCAATGAAGTGATCGTTTAGATTTACATTACGTAAACACTAGTGTCCGGAAAAAGTCTGCAGTAGGCTATTCTTTACGTACAGAATATGTAACAAATCTGTATGTATTTTCGTATTTTTGGCATAAATCATTCTTAGTGTCGTGTCCTTACTTTACTAAATATTACCTTAAAAGTCCCTGTGCATCAGCAAATAATTTCGTATTGCCGGCGTAATTATGACCTAGGCCTAATCAAAAATATCTTCAATGTATAAGCGGCATAAAAAGTTAGCAATAATCTGGGAATAACCTTAACATATTCAAACACGTCGTATCTAAAACAATCTATAGTAATAGCTGCATAACTGTTGATAAATTTAAACATGTTTTTATATTTTGTGAGAAAAAAATGCCATGAAATCAGAAAACGTGCATACGGTCTATCACTACATAGTTTTAGCGTAATCATGACGTTATCGAAAATGCCGTTTTTACAATAATCGAGAAAAAGCTAACAATATTCTGAGTAATGGCTTCGGTAGGGATAAAGCGGAAGATTTCAGCAAATGTCTCAGTCATTCGTTTCAGCTAATGTTTAAAATCAAATCTAAATGCAAATCTAAACGATCACTAGAAATACGTTCTGTGGAACGAGGTATCTGTCCCATTGCCACGCTATATAGCCTAGCAGCTGTGTTTCAGCGTTTGATGCTCTTGTGAACCTGCAGCCAATTTTGTCTTTGAATAAAAACGGTTGGTTGCCATGACAACAGGGGTCTTCAGGTAAGAAATTTACGACACCATTGCATAGCCCAGGCCCGAAAATAGAGAGTAGGTGAAAACAGCGTGCAATTACCTTTTGCGGGGGCCGAGTTATAGTCAATTTTGTCCCAAAATTCGTTGCCATAGCAACGGGGGTAGGCAGGAGATTAACTTAAATGACACCATCGGATAGCCCGGGCCCGAAAATAGAGGTGTAGATAAAAAACAGCGCGCAATTATTTTTCAAGAGGGCCGAGTTGTAGTCAATTTTTGTCTCAAAATTCGTTGCCATGGTAATAGGGGGCGTAAGGAGAGAAATTCAAATGACACCATCGGATAGCGCGGGCCCGAAAATAAGGGGGTTAGTAGGCTGTAATGCAAAATTTTGCTACTTTTAAATGGTTGCTATGGCAACAAGGGTCGTTAGGGGGTAAATCTAAATAACATCATTAGATTGCCCGACCCCGAAAATAGGGGGTAAGTAAAGACAGCGCGAATTATCTTTTACGGGGACCGAGTTATACCGCTTTGAAGTCTCCATAGGCCGTAATGCAATTTTTTTTTAAATTGGGGTAATATAAGGGAAGGAGTTATCAGATTTTTATCCCAAACAAACTCGATCTTACTTTTCGGGCTCCGAATCACTGTGTAAAATTTCATCAAAATCGAATCAAAACTGCGGCCGTGGGAGTGTTTACAGACAGACTGACAGAATGATAGACAGACGCAAGTGATTTTATAATCTGTCTATTGCTATGCTATAGCGATGACGATGATGTATTGTATTATTCACGTTTGCAAACGACAATGTTACGCTATCCTGCTCTATGACAGCTTTCGGTATGAGAACTACCCGGATTACTGACCGCTTGAGTTTTAATATCTTTTCACCAATAATTCCTTTTTCGCGAACTCCTATACCGAATGTCAACAACAATAACGAAAACAATCGCTAACTCTGCGCGTTGTTGGCGAGCGAGAAAATGTTTATACGCCGTGTGCGTCCACGCTTACGTGACCGGTCTAATAACCGGCGCTGAACGCAGCCGACACGAAACTCCATGGTCACTCACTAGGCTCGGCTTGCGTTGCGCCTCGTCCTCGATTAATTTACTAATTAATTAATCGCTCAGGGCGCCGATCAGATGATCGAACGCTGCCTGAATGCGCGTGCGTGGAGAAGACAGAAAGCGACAGGGGGAGAGAGGGAGAGAGGGAGAGAGAGAGTACGCGTGTGTGTGGAGGGGGTTGTGACGACAGAAGTCGATTTCTGGTCGCTCGGCCGGTCGTCGATTTCGCATGCAATGCGTGTCGGCACGGACTGGGTTGACCTTGCAGTACAGGGTGGAGGAAGACTGATCGGGCTGTAGGGACCTCGATCGGTCGGTCGGTCGCGACTATTGTACATGTAAGACGACCACAATCAACTCGGCCACACGCTACGTGTCAACAGTAATCAGTCGTCGCCATGCTAGTCCTGCTGCTGCTGCTGCTGCTAATGATGATGATGATGATGGCGATGAAAGCGCTGAACTAGACGACAACCAACCTCGTTAGCTCGCCATCGCCACTGCCATCGAGACTTCAGCAGTCGACTCGGCTTTGATTCTTCCTTCATAAGCACAACAGAGCTTGCACTGTCACCGTTAGGCCGATAGCGATCTCAACTGCAGGTAAATTGTGCCCATAGCAGACGATTAGGCCTAGTAGTCTCTTCGTCGTGACAGCCGTTACATTGTTTTCAAAGCAGAACAGTTTTAATTTCGAAAACTGCCTTCTTGAAATTCCGCAAACACAACAGAAGCCACTTCACATCAAAAGCGACTAAGTCGATTCATATTTAGAGTACGACGACACATTATGACTATGGCCTTTAATGCATTAATGCATAAAACCAAAGCAAATGCAAAAAAACGAAAGAACAAGAACCAAAAGTTACACAAAATTAAAAGACAATGGTTAACGTATAGCTGAAAAACCTTAAAAGCGTCACATATAAGCAAATTTTTTCCGCAATTACAGAAATCATCAGCACCATTATTTTAAAGTAAGCCTAAAACCGAGAAACAAACATTAAAACGTTTTTGTCCAAAACACAAAAACGTTATGTGGCACCAAGCGAGCCATCAACTGAACGAGATACTGTAATAACATGGTCTGCGGCTCGTTTCTGTGGGCTATGTATGTTTACGCGCAGTAACGTTGACAACGAGATTGTGGCGGGTCTATTTTCAGCAACGTGATTACGCAGAACGCATGACATTCATGCAGTTGTGCAATATTGCTGGGGGCTAAACCCGAGGACACTGTGGCTGGCTGTATGTCGCTGAAAGTAGCGGTAGTCAAAAAACAGATAAGACACACTATACTGCGACAGTTCGGAAAGCACCGCGGGCCCGACCGGACGACGCTCAGATAACCGAGTTGGACCGACTAATATCGTTGTCTGTGGGCGTCCCGGAGGACATGCCGACGTCCAGCACGGCCGGCACAGCTGGACGATATGTATGTTAGTCGTCCGCAAATGCCGCCGCTGCCACCGCCGCCGAGAAAAGTGACGTCATTACAGATGCCGAGAAGCGATATCTGCCGGCTCATCTCAGACCGGATATGATCTGAAGCGAGGCGTGCTGGATGGTCGTAGGCAGGTGCCCCTCAGCTCTGTCGGTCAGACCAGGCGCTGCGTGGTCTACAACTGTCCGACACACTCGCCGGCGCCGCGGTTTGACTAACAGGCTGAATAACTGACGGCACGACCGCGGCTACGAGCGTACTGGCCAAAACAGCGAGGGAGGAAACGGCCGGACGGCCAGACGGACGGATGGACGGACGAACGGAAGAACGGAACGCGTCCAAGGTGCCCCACCGACCGACGGACCGACCAAACGCTCTGCCAGCGTATTGATTTTGATCGTCGACGCCGATAGTATACACACGCCCATAACTTGCCGCCCGCAGAGTCGCGCAATTTGCGCCCGAATTCGATCGTCGGCGGCGAGGCGACAGCATTGGACAGAGTCGATCAGCTGAAGCGGCGCGTGAAAGTCGCGCGTCACTGGATGGCAGGTTGACTTCAAACACAGTCGTGACACTAAAATGTCAATAATCAGCCGACCCACAACGACGACGACTGCATCAGCTTGCGTGCCTGGCGTATAGTCGCGCACGCCACTGATCAATAGTGTTTTACGTTGCAACGCGACACGACCACGCCCTCACCAGCCACCCAGAACTACAGGAGTAATTCTATTACTGTATACAGCGTCCTGCACACAATGTCGCCAATGAGTACGAACTGCTTAATATCACTCATTCATTCTTACTCATTCATCAGCCGAGCGCGCTTGAACCGATCTATCCCAGCAAACGAACTACCACAACGTAGACATCTCGCCACGTCATTTGGGACGAAAATGAAGACCAAATCGACTGAAATGAAGCTGAAATGACCGATAGTGCTGACTCTCTCGAGTCTTGACATCGTAAACAATAGCAGCAATACACACTCTTGCAATATTACCCGGTATCGTAAAGACGCAAGCTATGCTATCTTGTTGTCACTAAATGCAGCACATTTATTCTGCACTAGTCTTGGACTTGATAATATCACTGCGTTCATTAATTTCATTACTGGTTATTATCGATTACAACAGTCAGTGCCTGGAGGTCGCGATTGCCTTGCACTTGCAGTATCTATATTAAGGTCGATGAGCTGCAATGGAATCTGCTCAACAGTCGTGCAAGCAGCAGAGAACTGACTATGCAATGCATGCGCGATCTTGGCGTTCTAAATAAGTAATGATAAGTCGGGCCAGTCCGTCAAAGTGCCCGTGGCAGCGCAGCGCACCGACGTGCATGCCGCTACTAGTAATCAATGGCTACGATCGGCTCTGCATACAGCGCCGGACGGGACGAAAGGATGCCTTGCGATTTAATAACAACTCGGTCGAAGTGCTGCCATGAAACGCTGCGACGCGCGACGACGCGATTGCTAAAAGATGCCGACCGTTTAATTAGATGAGCCGTGGCTTAGCAGCAGAATGCAAGGACCGTCGGCAGTGCAGAATAACTGCAATCGTTGTCGTCCATGGCCGACTAACGTCGAGAACAACAATCCCCCAAATCCACGGTTTCCTATAACAGCAGAAAATTTTAACCCGAGAAAAGTATTCGCTATTTAACGCTGTCCTTCTCAAATCAGTGCCCATTGGTGGTACCTAGATTCTGGAATAGCGCTCAGCTAAGCGGTTTACGGTGATATGAAAATTAATCAAGCCTGGTGGCGTTGGTCGTGTGGACGTTTAGGCTTTGAGTGAGAGGCCGGTGGTCGGAAGTCCTTCCGGAGCAAGCCCGTGATGTCCGACAGATAAAAGGCATCGTGGTACGGGAGCCCAGAAAACATCGCATCAAGACCGCTACTCATTTTCTCCTCACACAAAGTCCACACGTTTACATCCACATACACAAAACACGTAGGATCCTATAGCTAAACGGCCAAACCGCGCAGCCGTGAACACATTGGGCCTACGGTGCATCTTCACGTAGAATTACAATGATACACGCAGTCACTTAATCACCGAAAAGAATAACACTATAGCGAGAAACGAACATAACTTTAGTATAGGCCTAATACTTAAGCATAACCTTAACACAGTACTGGGCTGCAAGTTTTGTATTGCAAACGAACTACGAACAGCTTATTATCACTGGGATAGTTGAACCATAAACCGGTTTAACTTAGTGCTTCTCTGCGTGAGCCATTGATTTAAGATCTTGCACATATTATGTAGACAGTTTGCACGTTCGTTTGCTCTCTGCAAGACTGTATAGGCCTAACATATCAGCATATCATCAGTCACGTATAAACAGAGAAATATTTTTAGGCACAGGCACAGTCATTAGCGGCTGCGTTTGTTAATGGTCTGTGCGGAGTCCATTCCATTGCGCAGACTGTGTACAGAACCTACTGTTGTCACCATGTCGTAATGTGCAAATCTGTCACTGGAGGGCGCCACTGGCGCAGCGCCATTTTCTATTCGCCATGGCAACGTGTTCCTTCCTGGCATATGCGAACGGCCGGCGATATATTGCTATTATTACATGTACGCGTAGTTGTTGGCCTGTCAGCTGTCGGTCGGCATGTAGTTATAGAAAAATATTTGGCTTTAGCTTTTTATTATTCCCGGCCTTTGGCCTTGGGCAATATTTCCCCATGCAACTGCGGGAGAACAAGTTGCAATAATAATCTCAATGTCAGTCACTACTAGGCCTGTTTATTTGTATACTACATAACTAACACTGCGTGTTTTTGTCATCCATGTACCGTATCTTCGAAGCCTGCTGTTTACAATACGTTAAATCTGACGTTTTTGATAATAATAAATTATTAATGATAATTATTATAACTGCCTGCCCATGTACGCGCCTTCGGAGTAAACAGCTTGTCTGTCAAAGTGGAGGTCCAACGAAAGAAAAAGAGCTTTTGTTAATCCGGTTGTGACTGAAATCAACAAACAGACTTTGTGTTTTAAAGCCGGATAGTTCGATCACAAAATCGTACTTCAGATAACCTATGTTTTATGCACACGTTGAAACGCAGTTAATGCTAAATACCAATGCGTATACTAAAGAATCACTTTATATATGCAGAACTGAAACAAAACGTCGTTATCGCCATTTTCGAGCTGTTCAGGCCACTCACCTCGATCTCAAATATATGCAAACAAGAACTGCGCGTCTCACAAAGCGGATTCGGTCGTGCAGTTAGTGGCTCACTGGGGACTACTGAAACCATCTTATATGGCCTCCAACATTCGTTTGCTTTCGTGCTGCAGGGTGTTCTCTCGAGGGACTGACTGCACTGGTCAACGGCGAAGTATTATACGTACCGTCTGCTTTCAACCATCCACAAACTTGTGACTTTCTATGCTGCAGGATGTGATATGTTACACCCGCTTTTCTTTGAAGAAATATTTACCTCCGGCAAGGAGGTAATGTTTTGCCGGTTTTTGTTTGTTTGTTTGTTTGTCTCTTAGCAAGATAACTCAAAAAATTATGGACGGATTTTTTTTGAAATTTTGAGGGTATGTCGGGCATGGCACAAACTATCAGTGATTCAATTTTTGGAGTGATCCGGCAGGAATCCTGGATTCTGGATCACTTTGAAATTTTCGTTACCATTGTGTTAAAGGAAGCATAAAGGAACCGCTGGCAAAATGAATATGGTGACTCCACCTAGCGAATAACATTGCCTTGGCGGAGGTACCTGCGGGCTATGACTGCTTTCTAGTTATCTACGGTATACCATGTCCGGAAAAAGTAAGCCTTAGACCCCAAAACGTAGATAAGAAATAATATGTTATTTCGTATCGTATTGTTAAAGTTCGCACGTTCAAAATGTCTGGAACAGCATACAAGTTTTGTTGCATCATAGCAAATTAGCAATTTTTTGAACTTATACTGTGGTTTATTTTTATCCAAACCCGATGTAGATACAGCTAAGTCTGGGGCTGATCGTTTCCCATTTTGTGCTTCCTACCGATAATACGACGTAGCAGTATCGACGACTACCTACCGTAACTGTATCACAGCTAGAACTCGCTAGCGAACAAGAATACCCCCATTCGATGATGATCTTGGCGTATTTGCGGATGAAGTTCTCCTCGCTGAAGATGAAGAGCGACCTGTTGGCGAGTAGGGCCTGGTCTCTCTCTGCCGCCATGCGACCCTGAGCCACGGCAGCCGCGACCCTCGCATCCTGCGACGCTTTGACCGTCTTGCGCGGCGCGACTGCGACGCTGCCGACTGGCAGTGCTTTGTTGAAGACTCGCGACGACCCGTCGGCCACCCCGGCTTGACCGTCCATGTCCGCCAGCTGACCGTCACCGTCAATCAGCGAATTCATCGCTCTCTCGACAGCTCTACTTATGTCAGAACTGAGTCTCTGAGGAGATCAACAACTCTATTGAGCCCGCTCGCCGCTGACACATGGCACCGCAGTAGGCCGAGCGTAGTACATCATTAAGTAGACAGAGCTATTTCGAGCTGGTGCAGTAACACATCACATCAGGCGACGCGACCGATGTCCAGTCGTTGGCTCTGAAGCAGCTTCCAGGAACTGGCGTCGGTCCAGTGACGACTGAGCGCTGGCGAGCAGGACGACGCAATTACGCTGGTCGATTGAGGCAGTAATCCGTGGTGCAGCGGCAACTAGCTCGGCCGAGTCATTGCACGCAGCAGCAGCAGCAGCCGGCGTGGAGCTACAGTTGGCGTCCTACAGATCCCTAGCAGATTTAGCGCTGCACGCGGCAACGCTGACACGAGCGCGACCGAGCGGCAGCTAGCAGGATGTAGTCCGATTCCGAGGGCGCGAGTTCGGCGTTCAGCTGATGCATACTGACGGGCAGGCGGGCGAGGCAGTGCCAGCAGGTGCACCGTCAATCGTCGGTGGTGGTGGTGTGAGTAATGAGACTGCGATGTCGGCGATTGACCGAGCTCGGTCGGTCGATAGGTGGTCGGAGGGACTCTTTCCAAGCGGCCGTGACCAGCGCGGAGTGCGAGCCGGAGACGGTGACTGAAGCTACGTCACACGCTGCCCCTACCGTCGTCGCTGTTCGCAGTGATATTATATTGTAAAGGTAAAGGTAAAGGTCAGAATATAGCCCTTGAGGAGCAAACCCCTCACCAAGTTACGGAGCGTCACTTGTCATATGGGATCACACAGTGTTACCTGCAACCCGACAGAGGTGAACGCGCCCCGCCTTAACCCCAACCAGATAGGCCGGTACTCGATTTACCTACCCCGGAGGGATGAAAGACTGAGGTGACCTAGGCGACTGGTTACATACCGAGATGATTTAACTGCCCACAGGCAGTCGCCCATCGCAGTACTAACCGGGTTCGGCGTACAGTAACTTCGCTGATCGGATCAAACGCGTTACCACTACACCACGCCACCAACCGAAATGTGTACCTGCAACCCTTAACCACGCCGTACACGCATGTCTGTCTGTCTGTCTCTCTGTGTGTCTCTGTGCAATGCTATTCGTCATCCCTAAAGTGGTTAGCTCTTTATAGAAAATCCGTCTCAGAGCTACGAAGCGTCACCAGTCCTGCCATATGAGATCATACAGATCATACCTGCCGCTTAACGCAGATGAACGCCCCCTGCGCCATAGCCCCGGCTAGACAGACCGTTACTTGATTTGCGTACGCGTTAGAGATGGAAGGCTGAGTTGACCTTAGTGTTGGGTATACTAAAACGGTTTACCTGTCCGCAGACAGCCACCCATCCAAGTACTAATCACTTGACAGCGATCCAACAGAGAGTCAAACCAACGACATCGCAATCGCAATTGCAACGTCCTAACCGTTACACTGCCAACCAAGTCACCGTGCTGATGCAGCTGCAGGTCTGTAGGGTGATGAGGTGATGTTGCTCTGCTGCTGATGACGACGACGACGACAGCGACTGCAGAACTATACACATATGATGGACATTCGACGCCGCATGTGCGCTCACCCTGGTCATCAACCTCCAGTACTGCTGCCTGCAGTTGCTCGTTGAACACCCGCTCAACTAGGCTAATGCTTGCTGCTCGATCCGTCCAGTTCCCCGTTAGAAGCACCCGCATACCCCGCACCTATTATTTACTGCTCCAATACGCTGTCCGTAGCGTAGCACAAGCGATAAAAATTTTAACTCCCTTAACTCGATCGTGCGAACGAAGTAGCGTCGTGAAATATTGATACAGTTATCAGCACGCACGCAGTTGACCAAGGTACACAGCCGGTGGGTAATGGCATTGTAAGCCATTTTAGAACAATTTCCGTGTTTTTGTTGTTTTTGGGTTACAACACATCGCTTAACGTAAACTTTGTAGTGCGTGAAAACTTGCGAGCGATTGTGTTTTACGAGTTTCTGAGCAGTTGTAAGCATAGGCTAATCAAACAGCAGTGTCAGTGTAGTTGAATGCCAATATCTGTAACAGCAACAACGAAAAGTAAGTTTATATTTTAATTTTATAATCACCGTATATATTATTGTAAAAACAGCACTGTGCGTCTTATAATTAACACTATTGCAAGACAAGAATTGCAAAAATTTTCCAGAAAAAAAACATGTCCTTCCCCAGACCCTCACCCAGCGAGACGGGAACCTTCCCTCCCCACACCCACCTTTGAAGAGTTCCATGGCGTTTCGTCGAACTCCCCACAAAAAGCTTTGGTACGGGCCTGAACCGCCTGATATTTTATGCAGCTTTCTGACTGTAGGAAGTGACACTGCACATTGTTGTCTGCCTTTCTCGTGTCTAACTCGCGAGCGAATAACAACAGAAAGAATGCTAAATCGGCGTCTGTGACAACAACGCTGTCGGTTTTTAGGTCAATGTGTCAAGAATGGAACTGCAGGACTGTTGAGGCAGTGAGCCCCATAACATGCCAGGACTCTATGACTGAAGCTAGAAGGCGGTAGACGAAACTAGACAATATAAATAGCCGTTTGAGTGAGAGTGTAAAGCGTGGTTTCCATCGCAACGCAACTTGCGTAAAGACGTAACGCGTTGAATAGAAACCTCGCTTGACGCGTATCGGAGACCAACTGACTTATCGTTTGCATAAAATTCATTGTGCGGTAAAAATAGCTTACACAAACCACAAACTTTGTTCATCGTAATGTATAGTAGCAGAATGCCAAAAACAATAAATAAAACCTTAACTAAACTTAACTGGAAGTCGAATTATTATTATATTGGCCTGCGTAACTATTTTTGTTGCACGACTTTTTCAGCGTTGCTAGTTTCGTTGTACGCGAGGTAACGATAACTATATCGGAAAACTATCCGATTCCGATCCGTTGACCCAGTCTGCTTTGACTAAATTAGATTTGGTATACTGTAGGCTATACAGGTAAAATATTTTAAGCTGATAATATCGCATTCTGTAGTGAGTCTATGTACAATTAACTATTGCACATCGACATTTATAAGATCCACACAGACGTACACCATACTTGTTCCATTACTTTAGATCCAGATGAAACTGAGATTACATCTTTCTATTTATCCCGGAGATTTGCTTTCACATATGCGCGTGGATGCTGTAATAAACTTAGATACTGTGAAGTATGGAGTATAGTTAGACTGTGGCACATAGGGCCTACATTGATATGTCGCGTTTATGTTTTGTGGCCTAATTGTTCTACTGTTTTGTATTCTTATTTCCAGCTTTATTACATGTTCTATTGTGAACGTGCGCGTCTGCCACGTGATCAATTAGCTGCTTACTCACTTTCTTGCTTACTTTATATAGCATGACTCAACCGAACTCCAGCCGACCATTTTGTTCCATACTCAGTGGAGGCGGAACCTCGCGGATCTTTTCTAGGGCGGTCGCACAGTTACTGTTCGTCCTGCGAGACGCACACAGGACAGAAAGCGATTGATGGATTGCGACGACTGTCGTGGTGCAGCATACTCATGCACGGTCGCCGCTCGATCGTTCTATCGACGCGCTCGCATACACAATGTCACAGTGTGTGCTAAGATTAATGACAGACTAGTAAGAATTCTACTGCATTTCACGCGGCGACTGAACTGACCACGACCGACATGAACGGATGATCAGGTCGTCGTGGCTTTGATCGCTCAACCCGGTCGTCTGTCATAGACCTACCAATCCGGTCCAGACGGACCGGGGCGTGCGCTGACTAAATGGATCGGCGCTGGCGATGCGGCGGCACGAATCAACGATACAGCGTAGCGTAGCGGTCGGTGGACGTCACCGGCGGAATTACTGCAGGCGCCATCACGCCGCCTAACGGTGACGCCGAGAACCAAGGAACCAGGTGCCCGCTTGTCCACCAGGACCGGTGTCTGATAAGCGCCAGGCAGGCGCCGTCCGGTGCCGTTTGTTCGTCGCCGATGCCATCGAAACATTTGTCCACTCGCTCACTCGCTCACTCACTTGCGCCGATGTAGGATTATGTTTCTAAGGCAACTGGCAACTGCCGATGGTCGATTGCTGCTCGCATTTTTTTCTATTTTTCCAGCCCATGAACGTTGCGAGATAAATTGTAACAAGAAAATTGAACTAGTGCTCACGAGACGAGCGAAAGCCAATAGCAGTTCCTGTTCGCAAACTGTCAGTCTATCTCCAGCCATTTCGTCGCAATTCTCTCTTGAAGTGTTCGCTGCAGCCAAAAATCGCAAAAATCAATAAAACCCCTTATTTTGGGAGTTCAGGGTCTTTCAAAGTCATTGTTGTTGATACGACTAAAAAGCTCGTTACTAGTGCTTGTTGTGATATGCAGCATGCCCATGCCTATCTGCAACAACTTTCGCGAAAGACTGGCCTATAGCGATGAAATAACGACTTTTACAGAGGGACAGCTCTTTCATTCCCTCGTGCGCAGGTTTCCTTGAACGTAAAAAATTGAAACTTGAACCGTTGAAATCTACGTCTAATGCTGCAATTTTCATATGCAGCTTGTCCTTGCATATTTTTATTGATTGCGGCGCAATTTGCTCTTGAAATGTGTTTCTCAGCCCAGAAGGGGCAAAAAAACATCTACAAAAACTTCTACATATTGGTGTTCCAGGTCATCCAAGATCATTGATTTCGGTGTTAATCGAAAGCCAGTGTACGAGTTTTTATTAGTGATTGATAGTAACCTTGGCCCTATCTCGCTGGCTCTATCTCGCACCGTTTCTGAGATATGGGACATATTGGCTAAAAATCGCAAATTTTTTCTACCCCTGTCATTTAGCGCCCACACTGAGGGTAACCCCTTTCAAATTTATGGAAAAGCTTTACGGATCCTGAAACTAGAGTCTTCCGGGCAGCGGTGATGAAGACTTGGTTATTCTAACTTGCACCGTTTTTGACTGATCCACCCGTGTGACAGACGGACGAACGGACGAACGAACGGACGGACGGACAGACAGACGGACAGAATTGCAATGGCGAAGACGATTTACAGCAGTAGCTGCTTTCACGCGTAAAAGCATAAAAATAAGTTTTTTATGAGAAATTTTTTTAAACGTTTGTAAACGTCGGATAAAAACGCCATAGCTTTATTTTTGACCGGCATTTATTTCGGGTTAAAAAGTCAGTGCTTTATGATCCTCGATAATTGCACACATCATTTACTAGCTTCCGTAACTCACTACTGTCACTCACTACCTTCACTGTTGAAGAACAATCAATGAAGTCATAATTAACCCATTTATGCCTACGATCCCGTATATGGGACACCTGATTTGACGGTAAATGATAAAATAATTTGGACACTAATGGGTTAAAGCAAAGTGAACATGCCACATTTGGCATGAAAACTGCTGTATTTTTACGCGCAACAGCAGTCTTAGCCAGCGCAATTCTGTCTGTCTGTCCGTCCGTCCGTCACACGGGTGGATCAGTGAAAAACAGTGCAAGCTAGGATCACCAAATTTTCACCGTCGGCTGCTTGAAAGACTTTAGTTTCAGGATCCGTAAAACTTTTTCCATAAATTCGAAAGGGGTCACCACGAGCGAAGGCGCTAAATGACAGAGGGGTAAGGAAAATTTG
>Ga0209454_1000953_pt1 | contig 16811 bp, 22 predicted proteins | sample WorMetHERISLAND1_2_FD_187400 | JGI IMG/M metagenome (GOLD analysis project Ga0209454, IMG submission 187400) | Marine gutless worms symbiont microbial communities from Max Planck institute for Marine Microbiology, Germany - Olavius geniculatus... | ecosystem: Host-associated > Annelida >...
GTCGTTAAGTCGAAAAGCGGACAGAACATTTATTCCAACTACACCGGCAATGGTTGCTGGAATAACAAACCATTTATGGACGATAGAAGAGCTTTTAAACCATAAAATCTTGTCAACTAAATAGGGACATTACCCAAAAACAAAGGTATTGTGAAATATGATTACGGCGCACTTGTAGAAGCTAATGGAGAGGAACTGGCAATTAAAGAAATGAAAAATTATTGTAATTCCATGGGTTACAATATTGTCACATCTGGAAGTCGAATTACCGGTGAAAAGAGATTTACTCGTACCATTGTTTTTGAATGCTTAAAATCACATCTTTAAATGGGACACGCTAAACATATACAACATCTAAGATAACCAGTCGCTTAACCTAACCGGGAAAATTATGCCGAATTTCGTTAAATTCTGTGCAGCACGAAACATCCAGCGCCGGTAGGTTAGCTCAGCCGTTAGGCAGGATACAAAGCAAGATAGAGGTTCGATCCGCGAAATGAAGAAACGGAAGCGAAACAAGGTTATGCAGGATGTTCGAAACGCAGTCAGAGAATCTGACTTAAAACCTCATATTGGCTTCTTGCTTTCATTTATGAGCAAAAGAGAAAAAGAGGTCTTTTCTTTGCTCCATGGAGTCGGAGGAAATGAGCCTAAGGGTTATGAAGAAATAGCAAACCTCCTCCATCTTAAACTTGAACATGTCAAGAAAATCGAATCTAAAGGATTTCGACAATTAAGAAAATCTGCAGACGTTCGTACTCTTAAGCGATGGCTTGATACGTTACCAGTATTTGATAAAGAAGCTGTGCTTGAAGATCAGGGCGAACAGCTAGGAATTCTTCGTCTTGATCTTCCAATTATTTTCGATTCAAGACATATTGGCAGAAGAATAATTTCCCATTTTTCTGAGAATCCTGATCGGTTATTTGATATTGGTCCAGAAGAGTTTGAGCGCCTCATTGCCAATGTTTGGTTTCAGTTTGGCTATGAAGTTGAATTAACGGCCAAAACTCGTGACGGCGGAAGGGATATTATTGCAATTAAGCATTCTGAGTCGTCAGTAAGGTATCTGATCGAGTGTAAGAGGTATTCCGAGGATCGTAAGGTTGGGATTGTTCCAGTACGTGCCCTATATGGTGTTAAAACAGACGAGAAAGCTACAAAAGCTATTCTTGCTACGACGTCAGGCTTTTCAAGAGATGCTCTGGAATTTTTTGAAAGGCATCGGTGGGAGTTGGAAGGTCGAGATTTTAGTGGAATTGTGGATTGGCTCAAAATAGTAAAGAAACTTTCATAAAAACAAAACGCTAAATATTGCCTAACCAATCACTGAACCTGACCGGGAAAATATCGCGGCTTTACGTAAAAGCCAGTGCAAGTGCGAAATTTATATAGCCGGCAGGTTAGCTCAAAACGATATGTGTCTATGAACTCAGATCTTAAACAAACTTACAAAAGAATGTTGATTGGCGCTGGAATCGGATTCTCCTTTCTTTTCGCTTTTAGTTCTGGACTCTTGTATATGAATGGGTGGTTCGATGCATCTGTTAATCAATATTCGGGGCCACCTCCTTTGATGACAACGATTTTTCTCGGATTTATCGGATTGATTCTCGGAGCTATCATTGGTCTCCTAAAACTAAAGAGTCCTTACATTGCCATATTTTGTATTGCTTTTTTGGGCGGCGTGTTAACGCTTCTACCAAGAGGATGGTTTAGATTCATTCCAGGATGGTTCGAAAATGTTGTATTGCTATTCGGGTTAATTTTCATTGTACTTTCATTAATTCCGTTGATTAAAAATAAGTCGAAAGAAGCCAAGTAACAATAGAGAAGCTATCACATATCAAGCCAGTGCACCTGACGCCAAAAGCCGGGGCGTTTTGAGGTACATTGTTTTTGAAAAGGTATTGGCTTATTGATTATCTGTTAAAACCTTTGGCGCAGGTGACCGGCAGCGTTATCTTTGCGAATAAATTAAACTATGGAATCTAACTGGACTATATGGGTAAATGCTAACAAAGAGGCAGGTGCCGAAAAACTTGTCAAGCGTGTTTTAAAGAGAATGGACGTTAAAGGAAATGATATTGAAATGCGTCCCTACCATAAAGGCGGCTACAAAATAGATTTTAAACTGCTACACAGCATAGATAGTTGGAACGATTTGGTTATTGAATGTATTGCCATAGGTCAGAGAACAGCGCACGGGTGGGGAATCTATGGCGATATCTATCAGGATCCCGGTGCAACTTCAAACTGCACAAATGTTGCAGGCGTTGAAATGATTGAATGGCGCCTATCAATAGAGCAAACATAACTCGGTCGAGGAAGCAGATAACCAGTCGCTTAACCTAACCGGGTGATTTCTGCCGATTTGCGTGAAGTTTTTCGTAAACCGAAATACCCAGCGCCGGTAGGTTAGCTCACCGTTATCTCCAAAAAAAGGAAGTGCTATGGCAACTCGGAAAGAAAAAATAAGGCAAAAGGCGGTTGAGCTATTAAAGTCTAACCCAGATGGACTTCGCTATACTGAGTTAGCCAAAATGATTTCCAAAATTTTCGATGAAATTCCCATAAAAACAATTCATGGATCAATTTGGAATTTAGACTCCATATATCCTGAAAGAATTTTTAAACCATCACGAGGTTTATTCAGATTATCAGAATTTAAATCTGAAGATTCTGAACAATTAAAAGAAGAATTGATTCTCGAACAAACAGAAAAACACAAGGAGGAAGACTTTTATTCTCCTTTTGCAGATTGGCTAGTAAATGAATTGGAAGATTGCACAAAGGCCATACCTCTCGGTGGAAATAGGTTCAGAGATAAATGGGGGACACCCGACGTTATTGGAAAAAAGGAATCAAAAAGGAGTGATATATTACAAGCATCCATTGAAATTGTTGCTGCTGAAATTAAATTGGAACTAAATCAGTTGATCACGGCATTTGGGCAAACCTGTTCATATCGGTTATTCAGCCACAAATCTTATCTGGTTATCCCAAAAGCGTCGCCTCAAGACGAAGTTGCAAGATTGGATTCCCTTTGCATGGTTTTTGGAATTGGTCTCATACTTTTCAATTCTCAAGATTCTAATGATCCAGATTTTGAAATACGGGTAAGGCCAATTAAGCAAGAGCCTGATATGTTTTATGTCAACAAGTATATGAAATATATAGAAAAAGAATTATTTTCTTAAGAAAGATAACAATGGGTTGCACAACCGACCGGGCTAATCCGGCGCATTTAATATGGTTCTGCTTGAGACAAGGTTGATAGATTTAAATATAGTCCAATTCAATTCCCCGCCCGGCGGGTGAACCCAAGCGTTAGAAGAAAGGATGGCGAATAATGACGCTATGTATGGCGTGGAGACAAGATGGTACAGTTCACTTTGCGTCGGATTCTCGGCTGACTGTCGCTCAAAATTCCTACGCCGATGTGGGGATCAAGATTTGCACTCTTCCAGTTACGATATATAACCCTGCTGAAGAAGGAAGGAATACTACAAGGACAATAGCACACCAAGCAGTGTTAGGAATGTGTTTTGCAGGCAGTGCTGTCAATTCATTAACAATAAAAGAGACAGTTACTGAAGTTCTAAAAAGCTTGCAACACGTTCCTGGATATACAGATATCAGCATGAAGGGAATAGCAAGTTTTGTCTTCAAAGTTTATGAGATGATTTCAGAGAAAGTGACTAAAACAGCTCTCGGATCGAATGGTTTAGCAAGCATCCTGATAGGTGGGTATTGCACAACGCAAAAAAAAGTTCGTGTATTCCATTTAAATACGGACACTTTATTCCACCAATCTATTACTGAGGTTCTAACAGACCAAAACTATTTTTTTATTGGCTCAGGCAAAAAACAAGCAGAGGATGATTTACCTCAGAATCCCGATGACAGCGACTATCTTAATATCCTTAAGTCGATAATAAATGATGTTAAATTTCCTTCTGTAGGTGGCAACATCCAATATGGGTGTTTCAAAGAATCAGGTTTCGTTGTTTTCGGAATGTACGAATTCACAGAAAATGTCCACTACTGGAGAGGAGCACTCGATCTTAATAGTAAAGAATTTATGGACGGGCATGAGACTTTTGTCCCTGGCCTTCCATTTATAGACCCATTTTCAACGATAGGAGGCATTTAGCTTCTAACAATGCCACTGCACCTGACGCCAGACACCGAGCCGATTAAGAAATAGTGGTTATAAAAACTAATAGCCCACTTTAAAAGATATTTAATCTCCTCTGGCGCAGGTGACCGGCGTCGTTATATTTATACATGATAGATCAAAATAGCCTTAAAAAATTATTGGAACATTTTTCGATAGATTTGGGTGTTTCAAGAGAAATTGATGGTGAAGGCAGGAAAGACCTTTGGATACCTATACACCAGTACCGGTGCCCATCAACTTCACTAACCCATTCTTACGGTCTCCTATCGAGCGGCGACTGGACGCCAGAATTTGGGGACAAAAAACGCGTCCGTCCACCATGCTTTTGGCCAAGTTTCTTTGTATTATTGGAATCTGATAAGCATCACGTTGTTGAGCAACTGAAAGAAAGTATAGCAGACCTCGGTTTACCGGAAGTCGTTTTGTATACTTTCCCATTTGACAGCATCATCATTGCTGCTTTGTCCGACCATCGTTACTGGAGGAACTGTGCTGAGAAGTGGATCAATGAAGGTTATCCATTGAATGAAGGACTCGCAGAACTGATTCCAAAAAACAAAGCAGTTTTAGCGTGGAAGCAAGAGAGGTTAAATATCTTGTTCGATATATAACAATGCCACTGGAGCAGACGGCGAGAAGATCGCGGCTTTACGTAAAGGCCCTACTAGATCGACATTCATTTAGGCCGCTGCTCACCGGCGGACGTTGGGCTTATGGTGAGGAATATGAAAAGATATCTATTACTGATTTTGACAGCAACCTTTCTCATGGTTCAAACTCTATATGCAAAATCTCTTGATGACTTATTTCTCTATTCAACTGCTTATATAAAAAATAAAAGCACAAATAGTGCAGGAACTGGTTTCTTAGTCCAACGTTGGGTTGGCGATAATAAAATTGTAATGTATCTGATATCAAATAAACATGTCATATATCCAGCACCCTTGAATAAGAAAAATAAGGATCATTCTGCTGTCGCCGAAATTGATATAAATACATCTGAAGACGATAAAATAAAAAAAACTTCATTTGTTATAACATTGAGAAATAAATCTGGAAAAACATATGTGAAAGGTCATCAAAATCAAAATGTGGATGTTGCTGCGATTGTAATTTCAGAGCAAGTAGAGCAGCCTCCAGGAATGTTCTATGCGATTCCCGAAGACAGATTTGCAACAAAAGACTTTATAAAATCTTATTATATCTCAGTAGGTGATAGAGCAATCATAATAGGCTATCCATTGAACCTTGTTGAGCAAGGACATGTAACTCCAGTTGCAAGGAATGCAATAATAGCAACAAAACCAGATGAAAACTTTAAAAACCTACCTGCTTTTTTAGTTGACGGTACAGTTATGAGAGGATCAAGTGGCAGCCCTGTTATATTACCAGTTAGACCCAATGTGTGGACTGAAAAACATAAAGTGGATGTATTTAAGATCCAGCAGAACCATATAATCGGAATTGCTAAAGGACATATAAAAGATTGGGAGTTGACAATTCGGAAAACAGTTGCTTTAGGAAAGGCTCAAGAGTTCACCATCGTCGACAATTCCCAATTGGGCCTAGTTTTTACAGCTGATACAATACTCGATGTTATTAATAGTTTTAAGTACAAGAAATGGAATAAAAAGAAAGATAAATAAAGCCCAACCTGGCGCTTCACCTGACACCGTGGGCCTTGCGGCCCTCGGTGTCAGGTGAGCTTGTCGTTAGCCCCAAATACGAGTTTGCTTATGGATCAAACATTTCTTTTATTCGATCTCGACGGAACAATTAGCGACCCACTCGAAGGTATATCTCGTTCGATCAATTACGCATTGGAGGCATTTGGTTATAATTCTCAGCCGATGTCTGAAATAGCAAAATATGTTGGCCCTCCGTTGGATGATACGTTTATAGAAATTACCGGTTCAACGGATAAATCAGAAATTAATAATCTTATAGAAAAATATCGAGAACGGTATTCCGATATAGGATACTCAGAAAACTATCTTTACCCAGATGTTAAAGAAGCGATACATACTCTTGCTGACCATGATATTCCCCTGGCTATATGCACGTCAAAGAGGCGGGACTTTGCGGAAAAAATCATTACGAAATTCTCCATGCGCGAATATTTCCAATTCATTTGCGGTGGTGATATCGGTATTAAAAAGTCGCAACAAATCAAGTTATTGCTTTCTGATAAATCAATTGACCATTCAGCGGTAATGATCGGAGATAGGGCTGTTGATCTTGTAGCTGCGCACAGAAACAGACTTAAATCAGTTGGGGTGCTTTGGGGTTACGGTTCACAACAGGAACTTGAAGCAGAATCGCCACTTTATTTGTTGTCACAACCGGCTGGACTATTTCGACTCATGGGCTAACCTACCACTGGAGCAGACGGCGTGAATACCGCGGGTTTTAGTAAAGGCCCTGCTTGCTTGGAATTCTTTCGGGCCGCTGCTCAGTGGCGGCGTTCGGCAGCTAAAACTATTATGAGAGATGTAACTAAAGTATTTCATAGTTATCGGGAAAGTGTCCGAAATATCTGGAACATGCATTATGTGCCTGTGATAGAGAAGCATGGAGGGTCTTTTAGGCTAGAAGAGACATTCTGTCGGATAGAAATTGAAATGTTCGACGCGCTAGTGGCAATTCCATTAAATGATGACGTTTCCATACTTGAAAGCCATATGTCAGATCCAAAGACTGGATTATCTCTTTATCATGTTGTGCCATCCTCCGAGAATGGTGTGCCGGTAATGATCAGCAGGGAAAAGAATAAAACGCAATATTGGGATTACCCAAAAGATCAATTATACCCTGATGAAGTCGAAATGAGGTTTGTGCGTTTCTATGATTTCAGTTCCGACGACTATAGCGATTTTAAATATGTTATGACTGAAATAACCGAATCCACGCTTTATCCTGATTTAGTGGGAAGGCTGGCTCTTATTGATATGCAATACACCAAAATTTTTAAAGCCGAACAAAAGCGTTGAGCAGACGGCGTGAAGGCCGCGGTTTTTCGTAAAGGCCGTGCATGTTCGTAATTCATTAGGGCCACTGCTCACGCCCAGCCGTTCGGCAGTATTAGAGTCAATTATGAAAATCGAAGAAATTCAGAGTTTACTTGCAAAGCCTGCGATAGCTTTTGAAACAGGTGGTTTCAGACCAACAAATGAGAATGATGAATCTTGGATCGGCCGAGTTTTTTTATTTGGTCCCAATGAGGAAATACCCAAGGATAAAAACGGTAACGACCTGCTACCTCTTGCCCAACTGTATCTTTCGTCGTTGCCTTTTTGTGTTCCTTGCTTACAGGATATTGAATTGATCACTGTTTTCATTGCTGAGGATCTTCCCGAAGAGTTTGCAAAAATGGGCGATGGTTGGTTAATTCGAGAATATCGGACTATCAAGGACTTGGTACGGAAAGACCTCAAAAGTCCAGATTCTTACATAAAACCATTTCCCCTTAAACCAATTCTGATTGAAAAGGATTATCCATTGTGGGATGGTGGAGGGGTGCCATCAGATATCGAAGATGAGATTTTGGCTTTGGAGGAAAACGGTGAAATCGAATCTTATTACGATATTGTGACTCATTCATATTTGCACAAGATTGGGGGATATCCATCATTTTGCCAATCGGGAGTGGACTTCGGGAATGATTTTGAATTCGCCTTTCAAATATCATCAGACGAAAAGGCAAAATTGAACATAGTCGATAATGGCAGTTTGATGTTTGCAAAAAACAGCAATAGCGGCCAGTGGGCAATCTATTATGACTTTTACTAAAGTACACGGTTGCCGAACAAACGCGTTGAGCAGACGGCCAGAAGACCGCGGTTTTACGTAAAGTCCGTGCAAGTTCGAACCTTAATAGAGCCGCTGCTCACGCCCACGTTGTGCTGAACCTCAAGGAGAAAAAATATGGCGAACCAAGATAAGCCCATCAAAAAATCTATCGATTACTGGGAGGTCGCCCTTGAAGCCACAGTTTCAGCAATGCCATTCATAGGGCCTTCCGCTGCTGCTCTTATTCGTGCCGCTCGTGACAGCAAAAAAGCATCAGAATCAAATGATCTGGAAATATTGTCTGATGAAGCGCAACGACAGGAAATTGAGCTTCACATGGCCGGGATGCAGGCAAAGGTAGCCCAAGAGATGGCAATCGCCCAGAGAATAGAGTCCGCTGATGAAGTCGAGATTGAAGAGTATTATGAAGGCACCGGAGAGGGTACCGCAGGAGTTAAGGCAGGCAAAGAGGCATTAACATTTGGAATTGGAGGAAAGGGGAGCCGTGTGACACGAAGGGTTTATCGGTTTAAGGGACGAACCGGAAATTTAATTGAGGCAGAGACATCGGACTAACAGGCACAACAAACCAGTGGAGCAGACGGCGAGAAGATCGCGGTTTTACGTAAAGGCCTTTGAATCTTGAGGTTTTTTTAAGCCGCTGCTCACCGGCGGCGTTAGGTATGATCTCATATGACAGATATAGACGAAATTGAATTTGGCATAAAAAAGTTAAGGAGGAGAAAACGCCTACCATTAATAACAGTCGTCGTGTTTTTACCAGTTCTGATTTTTTTATCTAATGTCTTTACCAATGATTTATTAATCGTAATTGCTGCAATAATCTATGTTGTTTCCTTTACAACTTCTTTCTTCGTGTTTGCATTTACCAAGTGCCCAAAGTGTTCAAGGTATTTTCAGGGATTTTGGGGATTATTCAATCCTTTCACTTATGCATGTGTTCATTGCGGATTGAGAATTAAGGAAAAGACCTTCTTTAACCCATGAAGATTCAAAGACCTTACCTAACAACGCCAGTACACCTGACGCCAAAAGCCGGGGCGTTTTGAAGTACGGTGTTTTTACATAGGCATTTGTCTTTTTACATTTTCCGGGGACATCTTTGGCGCAGGTGACCGGCAGCGTTAGATTTTTTGAAGGAAGATGTATGCGTAATTTGACCAATAAAATTGGACTTTTCATTGTTGCTTTACTGATAATATCTCATGTCGCTTGGGCAGATTTGGAAGCTCCTCCTTTTCCATATGTAACAGTTTCAAAATATGGAAGATATTACTTTAAGATGATACCAGATAAGCAGAATTCATTCGACAGAGAAAGTGGATCGGGATATTGCTATAAAGTTACTACCGAACTAAAAGATAAGGTTTTATGGACAACCAAGGGCTGGTATTCCTTTAGTACTCATCTGTCTGATGATGGCAAGTATCTCATCCGCATTGGTAATTGGCCGATAGGAACTGCACTTTCTGATGATGACCTTGCGGTTGCTTTTTATAAAGAAGGCCAACTGATATCAAGTTATAGCACTGAGGATCTTGTTAAAGATAGCTCAGCAATAGAAATAACTGTCAGTCACTATTCTTGGCTATCAGAGATAAAAGATTTGGAACCTTTTAGCTATCGGTTTTCGATAGTTACAATAGATAATATTGAATATATCTTTGATATAGAGAACGGTAAAATTGTATCGCAGAAAAAGCTATAACAGCATCTAACCAAGCGCATACACTCTGACACCCAAAGCGATGCCGCTTCGAAGTTCTGTTGGCAAATACTAAAAGGTGTACCCTCTACAAGCCCCCAGTAGCTTTGGGTGCAGGTGATGCGCGGGCGTTATCTTCTCAAATTATGAAGCATTTTTCCATAAAACTGATAAACTATTTATTTGCATTGTTGGCTATCCATATTGTTTCATGTCAGGCTGTGTCTGTGAATCCTATTAATTGCGATAATACTGGAAAGCCGTGGTCTAATACATACCCCAATCCATTTTCTTCAAGAGATGAACTTCTTCAAGCTTCATACAATGTAAAATGGATCAAGCACTCGGGTGAGGATTCCTTTTTACTTGAAAAAAAAGCTTATCTAATTCTTTGTGAATGGGGAATGAAAATGGATATTGATCCCTCCGTTGATCTATATAGAGGAGAATACAAGTATCACAATATTCCATTTCTATATAGTATTTATGTTTCAGATAACGATCTGTTTTTAATAATAAATGTATTCCCTAATACAATGGACAAGATAGAAGAACTTAAGGACGGAGGAATGAGCGTATCAACAGCATCAGCGCATCCCATTGAAATAAGATTGAAAAAAAGCGATTTTACGGTTTTAAGTATCTTAAGTGGTTCTTAGATTATTATTGATAAGACATAGAAAGATAACGAATAAGGATAGATTGTGTGAGCGAAGCGAACCACAATCTTATCCTGTGGTTGGACAAGCCCGGCATGGAAGCAGGGTCTATATATAAGCAGATATCTTTTTTGAACAGCGAGGAGGTTGAGCCTCGGGAATGAGGAGTACTTTTTTTAGGGCGAGCAAGATCACTTAGTCTCAAAGAGACTAAAATGAGATGGTGTTTATGTCATAACAGTGTTGAAATCTCCTTTGATGAAGTCCATGTCAGGTTTTGGCCGCTATAGGTTGTTATCCAGAAGCCCAGGCCGGCCGGCTAAAAGCGAGGATTTTCATGGCAGCCTGGCACTTAGGGCACTTAAACACGGACCTTGGCCGTTTTTCACATGATTGGATCAAGACCTGCAAAACCAATTGGACCAGGGCCAACAGCCTTTTGGCATTGCCATGTAAAAAGCCATAGTCTCTGACGCGACGAAAGCCTTTTGGCAAAACGTGCTGCAAAACCAGCCACAAGAAGTCTTCGCCATTTAGCGTGCGATAGTCAAATTTGCCGGTTGGGCTGTTCACGAATTTAAAAGTGACTTGTCCGTTTTGATTGGCGACGATACTATTTTCCGAGATGACGCCGCGGTATAAATAGCGTGACAAGTATTTTAAAGCGGGCAGGCCTTTTCCGACATGGGTACAATCGACCACCCATTTGCGGGGTACTGAATTTTGTGCGGACAAACCGGCTTTGTTTAAAGCATCCAGAAAACGGGCACGAAACACCTTGGCCAGGGCGAATTCATTGAACAAATATTTGTTTTTTTTCTTTATCCATTGCTTTTTGGCTTTATTTACACCGCCGCCGGGTACAATGACGTGAACGTGGGGGTGATAATCCAGGCGCCGATTATGGGTGTGCAAAACAGCTGTCATACCCAAATCGGCACCCAGGAATTTTGGATTAGCGCCAAAGTCTTTCAAAGTGCTGCAGATGCATTCAAACATAAGTTTGTAAATAAGCCGTTGGTTGTTGAAAGCCGCTGATCTGAGTTGAAAGGGCAAGGTGAAGGTGGCCATAAAATAGTCAACCGGCAAAAGCTTGGATTGTTGCCGATCGAGCCAAAGCGAGGCTTCATGATTCTGACATTGTGGGCAGGAGCGGTGCCCACAGGACAGCGGTTGCCATGAGCCGTTGTGGCATTTGGGGCACTGCACGAACAGCTCACCGGCCTGCGGCGTGCGACATCGTCCAATCGCCTCGATGGCGCGCAGATGTCCGGGCAAAAGCCGTGAGCCGTATTTAGCCTGGAAAAGCTCGTGATATTGATCGAGGATAGAAGCGAGTCGCATGATCATATCCTCCTGAAATTGACCTGTAGGGTATTGATCAGGCGGTTGATGGTGGCAGCAGCATTTTGTTGGGCAACGTCGGTGAAATGCGCGTAGCGTGCGGTGGTGGTGGGGCTGGAATGGCCGAGGATGGCTTGAATATGACGAAGACTTAGGCCGTTTTCCAGCAGGTGGGTGGTCCGCCAGAGGCGGATAAACTACACTGTGGCGCAAGGAATGAACTGTGATTTTTTTTTAATCCCACACTGAGTGACGACCGCTTTCACGGCCACCTGCGCGCTGCCGTGTGCCATGTGGGTTTTAGCCCTGCCAATACGTTCAAGTGAACCGGTGGGATTGGGGAATAGCCAGCAGGGGTTGCGATGTTTGCTCCACAAAGCGCGCAGGGCTTGATAAGTCAACTCGGGCAGCGGGACGAAACGATCCTTATGTCCCTTGCCGCGGCGGATATGTACCTGATTGCGCTTAGCGTCGATATCGCCTACTTGCAAGGCCAAGGTCTCTGACAGGCGTAAGCCCATCGAATAGGTTGTCAGAATAAAGACCCGGTAGCGTAGTTTATTTGTTGCGCCGATTAATTGCTCAACTTCACCGATGGTGAGAATATCGGGCAATGACCGTACTTTGGGAATTTTGACGATATTAACCCACTGCCAGTCGCGTTTAAGGACATGTTTCCAAAAAAATTGCAGGCCGTTACGGTCAACTTTGACGGTGCTCCAGGAATGAGACTCAACGAGTTGGGCAAAATAAAGCTCTCGTTGTTCCAATGTCACTTGATCCGGGCAGCAATCAAAATGTTTACTAATTCGGCGTACAGCGCGTGCGTATGCATCAATGGTCTTTTCTTTTTTACCCTGTAGTGTGAGCAATCTCCGGTGACGTTGATAAAGCTTGTCAAATCGTTTTTGTTCTTTGGAATTCATGGTATACTCCTTTCTATTGTGTGTCCGAAATTGGACAGATGAGCGAGTATACCCTATTTTGATCTTTTTTTCTGCCGCGTAGCGGCTTCGTCCAACCAGTCGCTCAACCTAACCGGGCGATTTCTGCCGATTTGCGTGAAGTTTTTCGTAAACCGAAATACCCAGCGCCGGTAGGTTAGCTCACCGTTATAAAAAAAATATGAAACTTATTCTGAGTATTCTTATTTTAATATTTCTCCTTCCAGTTGTGGTATTTGCCGCTGAAATTCCTGCTACCAAAGATCAGCTGCTTAAGAAGGTCATTGCTAATTTAGAATTTCTTGGGGAGGCAACATTGCCGGATTCTCCGATGCATGTTCGCATTATACGCGTTCGTGATCATGGCGAGTGTGATGGCTCCCCAGAAACCTGTCCTAAATCAACTATTTATATTTCAGTATCGCAGTACGATGAAGCCCCTGAACAAGCTGTCTATCAACTTCCTAAATATCATGGTTGGGAGTTCGTGGCGTGGAAGAAATTTCCATCACAGGATGGCCCTGATGATTATGTTACATTGGAGTTAGCAGCTAAAGAGCCTTCTCCATCTCCAAATCTTGGCTGGTGGTCAGGTAAAAGTTTTATTGTAAAAGTGAATTACAAAGATTGCATATTGGAGGAAAAGTAAGGATTTATAACCATGCGCTTGACTTGACCGCGTGATCTATGCCGGTTTGCGTAAAATCCGGTGCAGTCCGAATATCGTTCTGGCGGCAAGTCAGCTTCACGTTGTGTTTGAGTAAATCACCACCTAGCGAAAAAAAAAGAAAATGTTTATAATCCCAATTGAGAAGGATAATCCCACAAAGTCATGGCCTCTATGTGTTAGCACTTTAATTGCAATAAATATCCTAATTTTTATTGCTTCTTATTTAATCTTTGACCATGACAATTTTGTAAAAGAATACGGTTTCATACCTTCTTCATATACTTACTCTACAATTTTTTTTTCTATGTTTCTCCATGGCGGAATTTGGCATATTTTAGGAAATATGCTCTTTCTATACATGTATGGGGATAATGTGGAAGAGGCTTTAGGGCCCTTCTTGTTTTTGTTTTCATATATCCTATGTGGCTTAGGTGGAACAGCACTTTATTACTTTTTCAATATGGATTCCACTATACCCTGCATAGGTGCTTCAGGGGCTATTTCTGGTGTTGTAGGCCTTTATATGTTGTTATTTCCGAATGCACATGTCGACATAAATTTCTATATTGGACGTTGGTCGATCGGTGAACTTCATACTAATGCACTTGGTGCAATCTTAGCATGGTTTGGCATGCAAACCTTATTGGGTATCGCAATTTACTATTTTTCCGAATTACAGATAATAAAAATTGCATTTTGGGCTCATGTAGGTGGGCTATCCACGGGCTTCTTGTTAGGATTCTTGTTCAAAATGATGGGCATTAAAACCCAGATACCAAATGAAGCTTATAATATCATACGGAAAGAAGAGGGAAAATTTTGGTGTCCCTATTGTGGAAAAAAACACAATTATTTGAAATTCGGAAGCTATACTTGCACTGATTGTGGAGCAAAATTTAAATTTACAAAAGAAGAAATAGAACAATGAATCACACAACCAATCATTCAACCTGACCGGGAAAACTATCACGATTCTCGTTAAATTTTGTACAGCTCCGAAAGTTCGACGGCCGGCAGGTTAACTCTCCGTTAAACCTCTGAATATGAATAATGAAGCAGACAAATATGACGACCCAGAACTTGAAGCTGAATGGCTTCAAAAACAAAAAGAACAGATAGAAGCATATTTGATAAAAGAAGGAATAGAACATGGTGCAATTGCTGAAAAACCGGATTGGTTTGTTGCACCTTATGTTTCTATATGGCGAATAGCTGGATATAATAAGCCCAAGACCACTAGCTGGTGGGCCATCTCTGGTGACTTGCCAACTGATTATTGTTTATCTAGCGGTATTAACGATGCAAGATCAGCAATGTATCATTTTGCCAAACTATGGTATGAGGTGTCAGAATGTATGATTCAAGGAAAGCCTCACCCTGACATAACGATCGGAGATGAAGGCGATTGGCCTGAACTTGGAGACCTTCTAAGAAGGCGTTCCATGATTTTATCGGATTGGGTCAAAGATGATGAATTATGGAATTAATGACGCTGGTTTAACCATGCGCTTGACTTGACCGCGTGATCTATGCCGGTTTGCGTAAAGTCCGATGCAGTTCGAATGTCATCATAGCGGCAAGTCAGCTTCACGTTGGGCGAACAAAGAAACATCATGTGAAAATTAAGCGCATCGTGGCAAACATCGCAACCCCGGATTTAGAGAAAGCCAAAGCCTTCTAAGGTGGCGTTCTTGGCCTTGAAAAACTTATGGACCTTGGCTGGATTCAAACCTATGGTTCGGAAATGAAGACGACCATTCAATTGAGCTTCGCTTCGGAGGGAGGCTCCGGCGCAGTTGTGCCTGATATTTCAATTGAGGTCAGTGATATTGATGAGGCACTAAAGCGAGTAGCTAAAGCAAAGATACCAATAGAATACGGCCGGGCAAACGAGTCTTGCGGTGTTCGTCGGTTTTATGTTCGAGATCCGTTCGGAAAGCTTATAAATATTCTACAACATCAGTGAACGCGCCCAACCAGTCGCTTAACCTAACCGGGCGATTTATGCCGATTTGCGTGAATTTCTGTGCAGGTCTAAAAATCCAGCGCCGGTAGGTTAGCTCAACCGTTATCCTCTAAGAAAATGAGCAACTTTCGATATTATAATGAGTATCTTTACCATGAGTTTGGATATGACGGTGAAGACCAAGTAAATGGGATCTCTGATACCTGGCCTTTTTCCTTTAACCACGTTGATACGTTTGACATTGCAGGTACCAAAACGGAAGTTTTTGAATTTAAAGATCGTGAAGATGAATTCTATCTTGTGGATGGTTCATCTTTAACCTTTTATGATAAAGGCGATTTGGATTCAAAATATTTTGAGATGTTCCTAGTTGGTAGTCATTGGATTGGGGACAATGATCCCATAGATCTTAATACTTCAAAATTAGGTGAGACTGATATTCCCAAAATACCCGAAAGAAAGCAAAAAATTAAGCAGTTATGCCTTCAGCATCTCGATGATGACAATTGTCAAATTCTTGAGGGACTTTTTTTAAAAACGAAAAACCAATATGTTGCCATAGTGAGATGCAACAAAGATGGAACGTCCTCAATAGTGGGTGATAAAATAGTTGTCAGAAAAATTCCATTTGAAAATTTATCGCCTTGGAAGAGACTTTCTATTGGAATTGGTAATCTGATAGTAACTGGAAGACTTAAAGGATAACAATGCAGTCCAGGTGACAGCCAGGGCCGGGGCGTTTTCAAAATTCGTCTTAAATTAGTTATAGCCAGATTTAAAAAAAGTCAGTGAAAGCCCTGGCTGCCCCTGACCGCCACGTTAGCGTGCGACATATGGTAAGGGCCCTGGATAATACAATTCTCAAACAGGAGATCTTTGTTGTGCAAATAAATTTCAGAATTTACCTTTTTTTATCGGCATTATCATTATTTTTCACAACCTCCATTGATGCAGAGCAACACCAATCAGACATAAACCTGATTGCATTAAAACTATCTTTTGCAGACAAGGAATGGGATGGTAAAATAATCCCAAAAGGGCAACAATGCAAAGAGTATGGTGGAAATGGAGCCTCTCCACGAATTAAAGTTAAAAACATCCCTTCCAGAGCAAACAAACTGATATTAGAATTCAGTGATGCTACTTACTATCCATGTGATAACGGAGGCCATGGTATAATTGGTTATCAGATCCCTGAAGGAACAACTGAAATCGTAGTACCATCAATTCCCGGGCAGACCTTTAATTTGCCTGATGGTTTTACAATGATCAAAGAGCATTGCGGGGCGAAACTCTGGATGCAAAGAGGTGCATATATTGGACCATGCCCCGGCAGGGGGAATCAATATTATGTAGTCGTCAAAGCTGTAGACGAGTCACCAGAAAACTCAAAACCGAAGTTGTTAGACAGTTACAAATAATATTTTGCGCAAAAAGCGCAAAATATTTAAGAGTTTACTAGTTGACCGCGTAAAAGCGGAATAACATACATTTCTTTGAGTTTTAAAGATGTTGCAGTTATTTGACGTC
>Ga0209454_1000954_pt1 | contig 16809 bp, 9 predicted proteins | sample WorMetHERISLAND1_2_FD_187400 | JGI IMG/M metagenome (GOLD analysis project Ga0209454, IMG submission 187400) | Marine gutless worms symbiont microbial communities from Max Planck institute for Marine Microbiology, Germany - Olavius geniculatus... | ecosystem: Host-associated > Annelida >...
GGACTAATAGCACAGAATTTTATTCACATTTGTTTAGATTTGAGATTTCTATTGTACGATGTGTAGGGGCTTACTGTTTTTCGGACACGGTGCATATATGATGGCATACTTACTTTCCTCGGCCCCGGACACCCCCGTCGGGGAATGCTGCCTGGCCCCTGTCAGGGCGATCCCTGGCGCCACGCTGTTCACAAACCAGTTGATCCTTCATTAATTTCAAAATCTGCTTATTGGAAACTAGTTTCAACACATTTAAGGGATTTGCACTGATATGATTTGTGACTAACAGCTTAATTTGTCATCTGAGAACTTTGATCCCTTTGATAACTGAACACCACTGGAAATATGGCAAATACACTGCAGATTATACCTCGGATGCAACTGAAAACAATGCACCAGTAAACAATACACAAACTGCTGTGTTCCCATAATTTTATTATCGACTAAATAAAACTTCGATATTCACAAAATGACACCGAGCGAACGAGCAAACAAACAAATGAACAATGATTCAGCCATCGAATACACAGACACTACTGACCTAGATTCATAGCAACATTGCCACACTTACATATATTATCATTTATTATTCACAACCAATGACAAGCATCTTCCCAACACATCACTCTGATAAAACACGTCTATTAATGAACATACTACTGACTGAAGGCAGATGCAACACACTGGGTTAATAAAGATGCCCATATAGCACACAAAAAGTAGAAATTACTGCTAATGACCTGGCTCATGGAAGGCAAAGGATATGCATCTTCAGATACTATGCTGCTCTACAAATTATACCCTTCCTCTTCTTCAGATTTTTATCTTAAAACTATTATTATTACCTCTGCTAAAAGGTAACGTTTTCGCACCTGTCTTATGTTCACTGTTTACTATATAACTCCAAAAATTCCAAACAGAATAAAACAGATATTGAAGAAATATTCTGGTACAAAGGGCACATGCAGCATCTATTGATGCGAAAATATGGCTCCGTAAATCAGCACAAGTAGAATAAAATATTAATCACATAGAGTCATAATTTAAACAGTAACAATACTGAGATTATGTATAAAAAGCTGGTTAGACTGGTGGCATCAGCTGCAAATTATTTAGCACTTAAACATCCCAGAATTGAAGAAAACTGTTTGGCATGCCAGCCTCATGATGATCCAATTTATACCACCAGCTGCCTAGTTCCATTATCTGTACCAATGCTTAATCGACACAAACAATTATATACATATACGCATACATCTGTGGTCCCTTGATAAGCAAGAGTTTACAGTCAGCAATCTATTCAGCACGCTCAGAAATGTGAACACAATTAGTAGCAGCATTGCAACCAGGGAATGCGATCCACAAAATGTGGTACCAGCAACATTTCCACTTCACTTTAACACGAAATAAGTGGACATAAACTATTCGATAGTACCATTCTTCTCTCGTTGCTAAAATGGAAAGACACATCTTTCCAGTTTCCGGCACTAAACACCACGTGGTGTAGTGTTTAACGCATTCTTTCGATCAATGAAGTTGGTTACTGCTTAGATGGGTTATGTAGGTACATAGAACGTGTCGGTGTATGACTGATCAGCCAGTTTAACTCGATCTTCTATCCCACAAGGGTACCGGTAGGTAAACCGAGTACCGCCTTACCTTACAGGAGTTAAGAGTGGACAGGCTGTGACGCTGTCATGCCGATTCTGAATTAGTGTCCACAAATCGAAATGGAGGGCCTCAAACCATCTCCAGCATGCACTAAATCAAATGCTGAATTTCCAAAACTGAGAAGAGATAACACTAGGTCCACTGGATACTATGTCCCAAGCACCTAGATAAGGAATGAAAAAAAAGGAAAAAAAGGGAAAAAAAAGGGAAAAAGAATAACAAGTGCTGAAAGTGAAGAGACAGACTTTGCCCCTCTTGACGAAATAATGGATATAACAATGATATTAACAATGATATTTTATACTTATGTAGAAGTTGCACTGATTGTTATTTTGTTATTTATTTCAACATGTGTCATAATAACGACAATAATAATTAAGCGACGCAGCCGATATAACCTGAGCTTCGCACGTTATAAACAGCATTAAGTGCATGTCAAACCACTGTATGGAGTGGAGTAAATAAGTGAGTGCCATGCAAACCCATGCAATCCGGAGAGAGGTTTAACACCCTCATCCCACTGTTGCCCATGGTTGCTAGCCTAAGCCCACACAATCACTTGCTTGGTCATAATTTTATTATCCATACTCATTGTCACACAGTCCCAATGTACACTGCAAGCCACAGAAAAAAATGCTGCTAAACTTCCATTTACATCTTTGCCAAAATGTGCTAGGAGTATTTAATAATCACATTACTGATAATTTTCCACGAAGTGTGCCAGCAAAAGAATTTTTAAAATCAGTCAAAATTTGGTGAAGATATCGAGAAAACCTTGTTGGCACCTTTTTATGGCTCATAGTGCAAACAGTACGGTAGACAATCAGAAAACTGGGGCTCAATTCACAGACATTGTCATAACATTTGTCTTAAGTGAGTGAGTAAGTGAGTGAGTAATGTCCCGCCTGACACAGTATAAATCATTTCAGGGACGGCCTTTGCAGGCAAAATTGCACATACACATAATAAGGGAACACAAAGTTTAACCTTTACAGAAACCTTTACCGAAAATTGTATGACTCTATTTGTCTTCACACTTGTCTTAAGACCACCTTAAGACCATAGTTAAGAATGACGTCCTAAGACCATCTCACGACATGTCTAAAGTAAATTCATAGAATGTGTCGGTCTTAGACGAACACACGATTTGATCTGTCAAAAATATCGCAAGATTTTGTCTTTAGGTATGTCTTAGAATATGCTTGAAGTGTTTCATGAATTTGCTCATTTCCAAAAACAACTACGTCTATAACGGTACTCTGCCGAACTCTCAGAGAATTCCATGAATCGGGCCCCTGGTTATTAGCAGCGATTCACTTAGCACCACAGCGAGAAGACTTTGGGGTGGACGACGTGAGGCGTAGTTCCTTGAGGCGTCGTTCAAAGTGTCTGGACAGTTTGATGCCGGCCTGGCGCTGTGGGGACGTTGGCATGGCGTAGTACACGGAACAGTTGGAAAAAATCAGTCGGACATCTGCGATGACATCATCCACACTTGTGTACTGGTTGTCGGACAACTTGGACCGGATGGTGGAGAAGTCCATTGGATGACGAATGACGTCGGTATAGCCCGGATCCTACAAGTCACAACGGCCAAACGTTAATAATATGGTACTCAAAGGTGGTGATATAGCTCTTAATGGGAAACCCATCTCAGAGCTACAGAGCGTCACCTGCCATATGGGATCACACAGTGTTACCTGCCACCCAACACAGGTCAACGTGCCCCGCCTTAACCCCAACCAGTAAAACCAGTACTCGATTTACCTATCCCAAAGGGATGGAAAACTGAGTTGAACTAGGTTGCTGGTTACATACCAAGATGGTTTACTTGCCTGCAGGCAGTCACCCATCCAAGTACTAACACAGCCCATCATGCCACCAATGCTAGTACTATAATTTGGAGTGGATTACTGAAAAGTCCATTAGATGCCAGATCACTAAGGAGAACAGTTTTCCGCAGAAAATTTTGGCCAAAATCCGCAAGCCAGTTTGCAAAATTCCACGGCTCACCGGGGCAAAATTGTCCAAATTCCGTGGCTTACTGCAGCCTTCGGTTTGTGTGTAAACTAAACTTTATTCTGTTTAAAAAACTTCAGTTTTTGGACGCTGGCATGAAACTCAGTTACGCTAACAACGTACAAAAAAATTATTGATCTCTTTTCTTTTCGAAAATGCAATGTGTCAATTAGTCTCATTATGTTAATTTATGATTGTGCCGTATACGATGGCAATTATTAGTAGGGACGCAGTTTTAGACAGTTCAGTTAGATTTTTCTCTGTGATATTGTTAATTTAAAGCCTACAATCGTACTTATCATCAATCATTTTTTTAATTTCTGTAAAATTCTGCGAAATTCCATGGCAATATCAAAATTCCGTGGAAAAGAGCAAATTCCGCGGCTTGGCTCGAAATTCCACAGCCCGCGGAAAACCGTAGGCCCTACAGATCACATCCGTATAATCTGGAACCTGTCACAAGACAGATAATAATAATACTTACAATACTAATAGAAATATTAATAATAATGACATGAAATAGGTACGGATTGCAAAGAAAAAACCACTAGACATCGGATCACGTACAACAGCCTGCAAGTCACAACAGACAGAATGTACTAATAATACTGACATTGAAACAATGAAAACCAAAATAATTTGGTAAAAAGCGAAATGGCTGCTGTAAGTTCAACCAAGACCATGCTTGCATTCGCTAGGTGGCAACACACAATTTGCAACTGCTTCTTTTGGCTAAGGGTCTAACACAACGTCATTATCGATACCAACGCTTGATCGACACAGCCAACAATATACAGGTCCTTTGAGTAAACTTGCCTAATGGCATCTAATTCCATTGAACTGTATAAACAGGGTTCACGATCGTGACAGACAGACAGACAGTGCTATGGAGAAATGTGTAGCAATAGTCAAAACTGCTTGCAGCGACAGCAATTCCGCCTCGTAGTAGCGCTAATAATGTACAAGCAAACCTCTTTGCGTGAGACAGGTTTCTGGAATGGCCAGGCCTCACTACATTCAGTCAGCTCCGTGACAAAGTCCTGGCATTGCTTCAATGTCGACTCGTTCAACGTGGACTCCACCATCTCCTGATGAGAGTTTAACCGACTGCTCTTATCTTCCTCCACTGAACATCACCGTAAAAACAAGTAAATATCCACTCACACATACACTTGTACAGGATCGAAAACTGCTAGAACACAACATCAAATACACTTGTCAGTCAGACTTGTAAGCAATAAGTTCACGACGTTCAAATTATCACAAGACCACAAGTTACCAGTAAGTACAAGAATGTGATGCAATTAAATTTTTGATTGCGATCAATTAAATTATCATTGTAATCAAAATCTTATTAAGTAAGCAAGTAACATAGCTTAGAAGGTGCAGTTCAACAGTTGGTCCACAATCTCAAGACCCGAACAAAAATGTTTTAGCAGCTGCTTAAGGCATTAATCACACATTATCTCCAATAAGTCACAGAGCACGGTCGTAGTAATAGCAAACCTGTGACTGGGGAAGAAACAGCAGACTGTTTGGAAAGCCGGGGCAGGTTGCTATCACTGGTGTGTTGCTGTTGCCTGGTGTTGCGTAACTGTCGGTTCGTTGTCATTGTCTCGAACTGTCGAGACGTCGTCCTCGTTGTTGTCATCGGCTCGGAACGACGACGCTTCTCCGGCGGCTGTGACTGTCCACTGGGTTTCTGCTTTGTTTCGACCTTAACGTCATCATCACTTTTACTATCACTTTCATGCAAGTCACTATCATCATGATCGTCGTGGTTATCGTCACTGCTGGTGCTGTTGTCTTCAGCTGGAGTATCAATCACTCGAGATCGGAGTGCTCGTCCGCGCCCGTACAGGTTTACCAACGATGATGACGCCGAAATTTTTGCACTCGAAGACTTTGCTGGCTTTGAGTTAACTGAACCTGGAGCATCATAGCAGACAAACTGTTACTTTAAGTGGAAAAGTAAGTAAATTTATAAAGCAGTGAGTGAGTAGGGTTTAACTGTGTTGTGTTGGTGGTTATTTCGGGAATGGCCTTTCCAGGCAATGCAGTGTTTGAATTGCGAAAACAAGTTGGGGGAGGGTTCAACTTTTCGACTAAAGCAGCCAGAGCGTCAAAAATACCTCAGGCTCAAGTGAGTGAGTGAGTGAGTAGGGTTTAACGTCCCGCCCGACACAGTATAGGTCATTTCAGGGACGGCCTTTCCAGACAAAATGCACACAAACACATAATAACACAACAGTAAGTTTAACCTTTACAATTACAAAACAGAAAGTTTAACCTTTACAGAAACACAAAACACAAAAAGGCTAAACCTAAAATTGTAAGAATTCCATTATACGCATGAATATGTAATTAAAAATAATGGTAATTCTAATAATCTTCCCTCAGGCTCAAGGGGTGAGAGTACATTTTTACCACAGACACTTGAAAATGGACAATGAAATGAACTGTCGTATGGAAAAAGTGACAGAAATGTAAACAGAATCAAAGGATGGGTATAAAAATCAGCTGCAGTTGGTCCAGCGATTACAGCATCCTTACTAATGATGACTCGGTATATCAAAATTATCAATATATCGTTTTCGATATCAGTATATCGTATCGTATCGTATCGTCGAGAAAAGTATCAAATTTTTCTATATATCGTGATATCCTTTATATATCACGACATTTTCGGTATATCGCGATATTTTACGCCACAGGTTTATATTTTTATTACTGCATTACCAAAATGACGAGAATAAATGGAGAAAACGACAAACTAACCGAAGCAAACTAACTACAGTGTCGTAATTTAACGATATTTATGACAGTCTATATAGGCCTAGTTAATTGTTAGGTTCACTGACACATTTTAGTATCTACGTGAAGCAAACTGCCTTGCTGAACGTTCGCATATTTATCATTTTTAAAATATCGATATCGTGCTGTTTTCAAAATATCATATCAAAATTAAAATCCTGATATCGAACCATCACTAATCCTTACAGTACCTGGAATCAAGTACTGTAAGGATACTGTTATCGCTACAGTTCAAATCTCATCCGGTCATATGGAAGCAGGCTTGATAAAGGCGCTAACCTACTGCATGTTTAGGTCAACTCAGCTTCCTATCCAAAGCGGGTTAAATACCCTCAATTCTTTAGCTGCAAGAGATCTAGTGGTGGAGTATCAAACTCGTAACTTCAAGATCACCGCTTAACGTTCACTTGGGTCATTTTCACGCATTATGAGCAGCAAACTAACAAAGCAAATCCATCAACGTGTACTACAGATATTGCTAAAACAAATGCGAAAAATTGTACTTATAGCACATTTGGCAATGATATGACATTAGCTTCGACCTTTCGATAGTAAACCACTGGCAAAAGTTTCGAACAAATCCAGCAAATCATGCCATAGATAATATCAAAGAAACAACATCGGAGATGCGCCAGTGAATAAAAAAATTTAAAAAAAACAAAGAGTTATGTGACATGCAAATCTAATGCCTACAGCTTCAAGGGCTCAGACATTAAGAAGTTGTTAATAACAGAATGATCAACATTAGACAGTTACATCGTGTTAGCGAGATCTTAAGCATCGAATGCTGATTTTCTTCAGCCGTGGAGTCCATCGTATCAGCCTCCTCAGAGCTGTTCCACACCACAGACAAACACACTCACTCTAAGGCTGTACTTACACTCCGAACACAGAATATTTCAATCGTCAAGCATCATTCGATAAAGCATTACATTTTCAGTCAGTCGGGGATTTTCAAAATGGCCTAAGTGATGCAAACTACTGCCAGTGCCACTAGAGACAAACTAGAAAAACTCCAGTCCAGAAAATAGTCAAAAGAAAAAGATTTCGTAAACGGATCTGTGATTGTTTTAAATGTGGCCACATGTAAAAACATAACATCAGAGGTACCACAAGACAAAAGCCAAAGGGTCATCAAACAACTCGAAGATAAAATGCCCACGTTTGATGAACTTGAGCATTCTCAAATTGCAACCATAGGTGAATCTATAACACTGACTCAGCCGAGTTCGGCCCCAAGCTATATTTTGCTAAGACAATTTTCCACTCCTGCTAACCCAGCCGTACAATCCAAGCACAAAATAATCTGGTCATACAGTTTCCCCACCATAGTCCGCCACCTCATCGCAATGGCTCCGATGACCCGAAAGATTTCTAAAATCCGTAAGCAAGGACCAACCCTAAGAGCAAACTAGCTTGACATGGACAGTTATTGTACACTTAACCAGTGATGATGTACTAGATAATCTTAGGCTTTAATGCCATTTTCGGCTTGACAGCCGTTTACATTACCTTCAGTTACTTCAACTTTCAGCGGATGCACACCGGGCCGAACTGATACGGACTTAGTGCTGGGCAAGTCTAACAGCCTGTCTGCCTGCCCGATAAGTAAGGTAAGGCTATACAGCATCGTGAGGTTTATGTATCAACTTACATTTAGTTTCAACAAGTTATAACTCAATACAAGAAAGTCCGGCTAACACAAAGGGAAACGCGCAACAGTGGTGCACGTTTGAAAGCCTGGTGCGAACAAAGTCTATGCTCACCCATCCTAGCCACGATGTTTCTTTTACACTCGCCAGAGGGCGCCAGATGGCACGACGGGCCGTATTTGCTTAAAATCGCATTTTTCCCACCCACTCTCATTTAGCACAATTGCTGGGGGTGACCCCTTCCGAATTTGTGAAAAAGCTTTGCGGATCCTGAAACTAGAGTCTTCTAGGCAGCCGATGGTAAAGACTTGGTGATCCTAGTTTGCACCGTTTTTGACTGATCCACCCGCGTGACGGACAGACCGACAGAATTGCGATGGCTAAGCCGCGTACAAATAATTCTAACACAAAACAGAACCAATCAAGTTTCAACAGGTTTATGTCGTCTAATAACTGTACGGTAAAGATTTGGTCGTGACAGTTTGTCATGACAATCAGTAGCACACTGCTCATCATAATCAGTAAGTAACCTGTCGGTGTCTGAGACGATGCTGCTGTCAGCAGATTTGGAGTAGACGTCACTCAAGTTAACTGAACACTGTTTGAAGTGCGTCACTGACGTCTGCTTTGGTCGACACGATGGACAGTACCAGTCGCCCTCCGGGATGTTCTGCATGCACATACGTATAGTCTTAGCTGCCTATACCTTCCATTCAAATTCAACAGTACGGTATCAAAGACTTGGTCTTTATAATCAGTAATCCATCATTAGATTTACAACTCATCATTCATCGTATACTAACTTGATTATTATCACCTACACAGCACTATAATTACAGTATCTCCGCCAAGTGTGAACAAAGTGAACATTGGAGGAGATTACGAGATTGGTCGTTCTGTCCATCATTCCATGTTTGTCTGTGTACATGTCTTTCTTTGCCGTGCCATATCTCCATATCGGTGCGAGATAGATGCATTGTCACAATGTAGTAGTAGTTGTTGTTGTTGTTGTTGTAATGTTTAAGTTACTTCAGATGGCAGAGATATGCACTCTCACGAGCACATTCTACGCCGTGTCTCAAAAATGTCGGAGATGTTTTTTTTGAGACACAGTGTAGTTATGATTTCAACTGTGTTTTTATCTAACACTGGTTTAACTGCATGCTCAGTATTCGTTCAGGTGGTGCTCAGTTTCCAAATAAACCCAGCTTGATTTGATGATGTGTGAAAAAGAAAAAAAAGACAAACAAAGATCTGATGTTTCTCATATGCTTTACTAACCACAGTTTCAATCCAACGTAATGTAGTTCACACCTAAGCAGCATGAAAAAATGCTGGAGCCTACCTCTCAGAAAATGCTGCAGCAATATTTTTCACGACAGTTAGAAAATAGTCTGACAAAAGCGAGTCAAACCTTGATCGGTGGTTTGAGGCAGTAGGTGTGATATCCTCGGTCGCATCCGTCACATAGCAACATCAACTCAGCGTCGCCACGGCGACGACAGATGCGGCAGCGAGCGTGTAGAGCGGAGCAAGACCACGCGATGGACGACTCCAATACCGACAGATGGACCGCCACGCGAGATACACTTGATGGTCTGGACATTAGCGAACACTCCCAGTGACGACGTGTTGCACTACCTGCCTCTGTGTCGAACATACATAAAAGGTAAAAGATTAAAAATGTGTATAGTTCTTTACGAGAAACCCATCTCAGAGCTACGGAGCATCACCTGCCATATGGGATCACACAATGTTGCCTGCCACCCGACACAGGTGAACATGCCCCGCCTTAACCCCAGCCAGATAAGCTGGTACTCGATTTACCTACTCCAGAGGGATGGAAGGCTAAGTTGACCTGAGTTGAGTAAGAGTAAATGATGATATGAACGACCTGGACTAGAAAACTGCCTGGTAAACTCTCAGTCTGAAACAGGACATAAATTGAAAAAAAATACAACTGTTTTAAACTGAACAGAAACTAGAAGGCACTCGTGAGATTGCATATCTCTGCCAATGTAGAAGTTTTCACAGGAGGGCGCCACATTTCCTGCCCAGTCATCGTGTACACAGACAGATACACCAATGGACACACGGACAGAAAGACCAATCTCATCATCTCCTCCAATGTTCACTTCCTTCCATTGGCAGAGATAATTAAACAAACTGCAACAAGTACTGCTAAGCATAAAGAACATAAAAAGTCCAGAAACAGACTCTTATCGAAAAGATAAAAACAAGAGATCGGAAATCTGAAAAACAAGAACACAACAAAAACTTAAACTTGGAAACTACCGAAACAAATGAAACCGAAAGCAAGGAAAACTGTTAGCTGTCCAGATATCCACGAAATCAGTAAAGCCGAGTTACCGAGCGGTGATGTACGATAACGGGGTTCAATCATTTGTTCAACTTGCAGCGCTGCCCGTGACAAGTCCCATGCTACGGGAGGACAAGACAACGACAGAGTGAAAGTAGGATGATGATTCATTACGGCTTCATCAGCATCACCATCGTCATTATCACTGTCAGCCGAGTCAATATCAATCACTCTATACACATGAACACACAGAAACATTCGGATGTTTTATGGCTCAGCAGTTGGGGCATTGGATACAAGACTGAAAGGTCTATGGTTCAATTCCCAGCCGGCACACTACCGGGTAACAACTCTGGGCAAGTTGTTCACACCTACCTGCCTGTGACTGCGTAGGTGCAAGTGTCTAGTGGTTAGTGTCGACTGCGTAACTTTCAGGCTGCGATTCGATTCTCACTGCCGGTTATTTGCAAACAATCTTGAGCAAGTTGCTACCTTACTGTACGCTCAGACCAACTCAGCCTCCTACCCTTCGTGAGATGGGAAATGAGTAGTAGCTTACCGGCTACGGGGTGAAGGCCTAGTGTGGCTGATTGGAGCAGCGGTATGTCTGCTTGACGCAAACCGCGGGTCCAATTGTTCGTTAATGCGAAAAATGGATGGCTGCATAGTGCGCTGTGGTATCATTAGCTCATGCAAATCAGCTGCCACTTGCGAGATTGTCAAAGCGCTTCTGGCCACGAGCCTGTCTCGGGTAAGTATCGCTATAGCAAGTACTGGACTTTATCTTTTACCTTTAACAATTCTGTTGTGTTCTACCCTTCCAGGCAGGTTTTCGTTTTCATCGACTCTATCTTGTCCTCTCCTGTGCCAGTACCTTCAGTTGTGAATAATCCATGTCCTTGTCACTTGTCTCTAGTAGCCAGCTCAGTAGCATTTCTTTTGGTCTCCCTCTTCCCTTTTTCCCTGGAAGTCGACCTTCTAATGCTGTTCTAACTAGAGAATCATGACGCAACACAAGCCCCAACCACCTCTTCCACTTATCTGAAAATATCATACTTCAAATCCCATTTATTTACTAAAGAAAAAAACATTTAACTGTATAATACAACGAGTAAATAGCATACTCAACATTTTTCCTGCTCTGAAAGAAAGGAAACACAAACTTTACAAACTTTGTCATTTATGATAAATAATTAATCTATAAATCAGTGCACTCAGTTACTTACTTAATTAGCTACCTGACTGCTAGTTACACACTAACTCTCATACTTTCTTATTAGCCAGTACCAACAAGTGCATCTAATTCTACAATGATAGTTCCTTTGTCATCAGGTCCTCATCAAATACTTGGCCTCAGGCACCAGCTTTAACCCTCAGCTACACTCCATCTATATATTTCAGCTTTCAACTTTGGACTTATTGTAGTTTTTGAGATATTGCTCGGTGAAAAAGATTTATTACTCAAAATCACCCAAGCAGCCACAGACAATTGGCCATACAGCCATCCAATTACCACACTCTGAAAAACTCAGCTGTATGTGGAAATCTAGCAAGAAAGTTTTAATTGACAGACCGCCAAGTTGATGACGGACATTCGGAAGGCACTTTGATCTTCTCCGACGTTTTGCTGCAATAGAACAGAGACTCGCAGTGCGTCTCATATCTGCCATTCTCCAACGCCGATCTCCACTCATCCCGACTGTCAACCTACGCATCAACATGCAATCATCATCATTCAGAAGACAAGGCAGCCAAAAACATGTCAATATCTTCGTTAGACTGATTTTTACCTCCGCCAAAAAGGTTATGTTTTTGCTGGTTTTTGTCTGTCTGTGTGTCAGCAAGATAACTCAGAAAGTTATGGATGGATCTTGCTGAAATTTTGAGGGTAAGTCGGGAATGGCACAAACCACCAGTGATTCAATTTTGGGGGTGATCCGACAGGAATCCTGGATCACCTTGAAATTTTCGTTACCATTGCATTAAAAGGGGCATAAAGGAACCGCTGGCAAAGTGAATATGGTGACGCCACCTGGCGAATAACATTGCCTGGCGGAGATACTTGCAGGCTATGACTGCTTTCTAGTTAGCTTTGTGTGAATGCATTGGTGGAAAGTTTCGAAAACTAGTCAATATTTGGCGAAATCTTACGTGTCCTGTTTTGTGACTGATAAAATATTATGAAGACACTATTAGACTAGAACCTTTTTAAACAGACACAGCATCACTGGAAGAATTATCGATGGTAATGGTGAACATGACCAAAACAATAACAACAACTACTACTACTACATACTACTACTATTACCACTTAAGTGATGATATTAACAATAATTACTACTTATTACAACCACAAGCAGCATTATTAGATACAACTGCTACAGACACACTACGACTACGACTACTACTACTAACATTAGAACTACAAAAAGCCAGTTAGAGTAAGACCCCAAAAGACGACAGAAAAGACAGCAACCGGAACAGTAAACAACAACAAAATGACTAACAATACTACTTCTGCAGCTGTTACTATTGCTTCTACTACTACTAATGAAACAACGTAAAGAGTCGCACCCTGAGACAGCCCAGGCTGCCGGAGTAGACTCTTTCCTCCAGATCTAGGACCATCCCACACACAGCAAGAACCAGACTCTCATTCTCATCTGCAACAGTCTGATCAGAAGACGTGTTTTCAGTCTCCGCAGCGGAGGAATCATTCCTATTCTCTCCAACACTGATAGGAACCGATAGCCCATCCAGATCACACTGGCTGACCAAATCCTTCAACCTATCACGCTGGTCCACCAGCACTGCCTTCAGCGGGCCCTCGCGGATTCCCCGGGTGTTCAGACTCACCAGTAATCCTTCCACAGCATCCACCGATCCATAGACTGACCACCGTGTCGATGACGATTCCGGGGAACTATCTGTTGGCAATTCGTTACTCGACAGAATGTCCGAATTCTGACACGAGTCTGACATGGCGGCAATGGTGTCGACAGCTATTCGTGAATTCGGCAACGATTCCAATAAATTATCTGTCTGCAATTCAGTACTCGGTGGAACAGCTGAATTCCGGGATGCAGTGGAAATGGTGTCGGTGTCTCTATCTTCCTCTACAAAAAGCCCGGGAACACTGCGAAAAACCCAGTACCGGCGGTGGAAGCGGTCTCGTCCGACGGGACAGACAGAGCTGGCGTGCTGGCACTGCGTGGCTACGTCGATCAGTTCCTGTTCCTTACGCTGCGACCAATCACGCAGCAGCTCACGGTTCTCCGCCCCCATCTCCTCCCAGTCTATGTTCTCTGTCGTAAGTTCTTCAAAGTCTTTGTCCTTCATCTTCTTGTGACTGCGAGTCTTTGGTGGTTCAGAGGCCTCGACATCAGCTGGTTCAACGGCCTCTATGCTGCAAAAGAGTTTGTCAACAGAATTTTATTATTTCGTGTCATCAAAAAATGCCTGCAAAAGCAATTATTCTCAACAGTTAGGTTTTAGGAAAATAAAGCCTAACTAGAGGAAGTGAGTGAGTAGTTTCATCATCAGAAAATTGTCAAACTAAACAAGCTGAAGACTCGTAATGGCACAGCAGCACAAATGGTTAAAAGCATTTAACTCATGTGTTGAAAAAAGAAAAAAAACTTGGTACCATCAAGGCTAATAAGCTAATAAAAAAATAACGTCATATAAACAATGACAAAAGTCTGATTCATTACAATGGAAAGTAACTTCAGAAAAAAGTTAGGCTGACTAAACTGATGTGGTCATAAATCATTCAACTCTAGATGGTATCGCTGTAAACATTATTTTGGGCTAAAGCCAAAATGCATGGGGTTGGCGATGGCAGAACTAACTAGAAGGCGCTCGTGAGAGTGCATATTAAGTGAAGTGATGAAAACACAAGGAAAGGGGAGGCAGAAGGAAGAGCCACTTCGCTGCAGGGGAGGGAGAGAAAAGTAACAGCCGGCGTTGCTGCTTGGCACAATGACGTTATTGCTATTATTAGTCATCATGTACACACACAGACACACAGATAAACAGAACGACCAATCTCTTAATCTCCTCCAATGTTCACTTCATTCACCTTGGTGGAGATAAATATAGAGTCGCTGAGTTCCTATAAGTTGTCTTTAATAAAAACTTGGCCGCACTTTACCCCAGTCTTAAACTTGCCCAGCTCTGAATTCTAAATACAGTGCAGCAACAGCAAAGGCTGCGTTCACACAGACATGAGTAAGAGTAAGAGTACAGGTCCAGGTTTCCGTTTATGGCCCATAGAGGCTTCACTCGTACGAGTGGAACGTTCAGAGTCACTTGTACAAGCACATAACTCAACGCGCGACGGCCATATTGAAAATTCGCAGTGAAATCGAATCGAGGAAATGCTTCGCCATTAAAACAACAATATTCGATTACAAAGTTACTATTTTTTACGAAATGCATACCTCTAGCGATGAACAATTTTATGACGACGTCAGTTGTGACGTCAAATATGTGCCACGGTTTTTATAATAAGTAGTTTACCTTCTACGAGTTCGATAAAAACACGACCTGCACAGAAACTACTCATACTCGTGAGTGAAATTTACAGGTAACCCATACTTGCATGAATGTGAATGGCCGCCACTGAAATACACGCAAACTCGTGTTTGCAGGAACTCGTATACGGGAACCCGTACAGTGCCGGACACGTACTCGTGTTTATGTGAACGCAGCCTAAAGCAGGAAGCACTTCTGACCTGCCATTCTGTTGCTGGGAAAGCTTGTACTTCTCTTCCAACTTCTTACGATTCCTGCAAATGAACATTAAATTAAAACCGACAGAAAACCATACAATATATACAGCATACAGAACAGAACATGATACTGCCAAGTCACTAGTCACTAAGGTATGGCAAAATCCATCAGAGCATTGAAAGAATATAACAGAAGCTAATAACAACACAGGCAAATGCACAGAGATACATGTATAAAAATACGTATAATTTTTCAACAGAACGACAGTACAGTACAGTCCAGCACTTGCTATAGCGCTTCTTACATGAGACAGACTCAAGACCAGAAGTGCTTTACAATCTTGGAAGTGGCAGCTGATAGGCATGAGCTAATGATACCGCAGCGCATTATGCGGCCATCCATTGCCCTCGTGAACAAACAATTGCACCCGCGGTTTGCAGCCAGCAGACATACCACCGCCCCAATCAGTCACACTAGGCCTTCAACCCGTAGCCCGTAAGCTACTATTCATTTCCCGTCCCACGAAGGGTAGGAGGCTGAGTTGGCCTGAGCACGCGTAGGTTAGCAACTTGCTCAACGCTGTTTGCAAATGACGGCAGTGAGTTGAATAAAAAGCATGACAACACGTGGCGGAGGGCATAGGCAATCGTCATCAGCTACTAATTACAAATCAAAACCGCTATTTTATCAACAGAGCCAGTTTTCATGGCCTACTTTTGTCACCTATCTCTCGCTGCAGTGACTGGGGTGTTATAATTGCTCATAATTAGTAGGTTAGCAACTTGCGCCCTGATTCTTTCTGAGACTTTGGCGCTTTATAAATCATTTACTTAGTTACTTACTTATAATCTCACTCCACTCAAGCGTGACGACCGAAACACAGCATGGGTCTTTGTGCAGCATCCATTCTCAGGCGGAACTCACTGTCGATCATGGCCATGAAATAAGAAAGTTTCAACACGGTCTGTAGAGTATTATGCCTCAATACACTCGGATAAAACACTGAAGATCGTGATGAAACCCATACTGAATTGTGAAGTAAGCAGGTAGTTTGTTGACCAACCAGAACAGCGTTTCATCCCGGCTGCGACGCTGCTCCGCATACTGGTGACATTTGAGATTGCGTTGAGCAGTGATGAACTTCTTGGCGGAATCGTCGATCCAGTTACGAGCCACACTGGTCGACAGCAACTGATGAACTAGCACCGTCACTAATTTCAACTTCTCACCTAATACAATCACATACTGTACATAGTAGATTCAATGAGAATTAGGATCAATATGGCAAAATAGAGACGAGCGTCTTGGCACATTCATCGATCCAGTTACGAGACACAGCAGTCGAATTGATGAATTAACTAACATTAACATTACTAACGAACAGCTTTACACCATGGAAGTTGACGCCGTCACTAGGCAAAAAGATGTTGCATCAAAATTTGGAATTACTGAGTCAATATATGTTCATTCATAGGAGTGACCTTAGCTGTTGTCTTAATATTACTTCTAGTTGGACTACTATGGTAACTCCTGTTAATGTCAACTTCGGTTAATATCACACAGTTTTGGCAGTCCCACAGATGTGATATTAAACTGGTT
>Ga0209454_1000956_pt1 | contig 16808 bp, 8 predicted proteins | sample WorMetHERISLAND1_2_FD_187400 | JGI IMG/M metagenome (GOLD analysis project Ga0209454, IMG submission 187400) | Marine gutless worms symbiont microbial communities from Max Planck institute for Marine Microbiology, Germany - Olavius geniculatus... | ecosystem: Host-associated > Annelida >...
ATGTTATGTGTAGTAAAAACTGGTCATCGGTTTTATCTAGGTAGCATTCGTTATCATAAAAATCATATGGTCACAATTAAAAAAGATAAATCTTTTATGCTGGGTAACATTGGCAACATTTTTGAAAGTTATTTTTGCATTGACATAGCCGAAACAATGCTGAATCACATTTCTGAACAATTGCTCTCCACCTGCTTTGCTGAAAATATGTTGTTAAGAAGATAAAGGCCTCTTGTAATTTCTGCTTATCTGCAGTGTTGAAATGGATTGTCACTTACAACTAATTGATGCCATCACAAGGTACAGTGTGGACATAAGTGGTGTATCAATTAATATTTACCAGAATTTTTTGGTACACAAGTTTTGACAATGTCTCTAGTGTGTATGTACCAGTTGCCACACATATATCTTATTTGTTAACACTGCAGTAAAAAAGGAGATGCCTGTTTGTTGTTTTTTGTTGACACTGGATGCGTAAACTATAATAAATGATTAGTTTTGTTTGCATGTGATGTTGATGGTGTGTTGTGGTCAGACGTGGAAGAAATTCGGAGCTGCCTATGGAGATCCCCCGGGACCAAACCCTGCAAACACCGTCATCTCAGAAGATATCTTCCTGCAGTTTGTTCATGCTAAAGACGTATGTACTACATGTGGTGCTTTTTGTATTATAGTGTTTGCATTTTATTTATTTATTTTTATTTATTATTGTTGTTAGAGCTGGCCATCCAGCTGACTTGGACTGTATGCTAACTTAATTGGGTTTAACCTCTGCCAGCTAAAGGTACCGAAAAAAAGGATGAGTTTGCACAGATTGGACTTAGCTGTCTATGTCTTCTTCTTCTTCTTCTTCTTCTTCTCACTAGTAAGTTCTACAGATCCAAAAGTCTATCTACAATACTAGCTACAACTAGATTGATGGCAGAAAGTTTGCATTTCTGTGTACTGGTTTGGCACCGCATCGGTTTGTTTAGCAGGACAGTGCATGATGCTTGCTTAAGAAGGTGGACCTTATGTTTCATTAGGCCATCTGTACGTAGTAATGGGAAGACTTATGTTTTTGCTTTTATTTCCTTTTTTAAAATTGTCATTTTTTTGAAACCAGACTGCAGACCTAGGCCAAAATTGAGGAAAGGACAACCCTTACCTGGAAGGAATTGTGGCCAGATTTCTGCAAGATCAATTGAAGGGTTTTAGTAGGTAGTTGCGTTTTACCGCATTCATAATCGATGGCTTGATGAATCAGCAGTCATGGACCAAGACAAGGCATGACCTTGAAAATAGAGGTTTTTTTGTGATTTTGTGCGATTTTTGGCTGCAGAAGAGTGAAGTGCGACGAAATGGATGGAGATAAACCAATATTAGCTGCGAAAAGGAACTGGCATAAGCTCTCGTGCATCTCATGAGCATTAGCTCAGATTTCTTGTATACCATAGATGTCAAAAAATGTTCCAGGAAAAATTAAAAAAAAAAACGTTTAAAAACGTTGAATAGAAATGTTGGCCATAATTTGTTCAACCTGTTGCCTAATGCTGCAGGTGCAGTATACCTGAAACCACAGTATAGACGGAGAGAACTTTTTTAAATTTCAATTCAGCCGCAGGGTGATATGACCATAGCATCAAACTAATCAAATGTACTAGTTACAAAACTTTTTATTTAGTCTGTTTGGACTAACTAAATAAAATACATCACTGTGACCGATTATTTCTTTTCCGTGGTTCCAAAAGTGCTTCTCGAAGCTTTCGATGAGATTTTCAATGCACGTTTTTTAAAAAAATAGAAAACGTTGAGCAAAATAAAAAATGTAAAAAGCGTAGCAAGAATAAAAAACGTAAAAAAATGTTTTTACGTCTATGTTTTATACAGTGCACATGGATGTCCAGTGTGTGTGTGTAATTAGATTCAGGAACCTGATGACGACCCACTCGTCCGGCTGAAGGGGCAGAAGATCGTGTCGTGTCGTATCTGCAAGGGTGATCACTGGACAACAAAATGTCCATACAAGGACTCGTTGGCTCCGCTGCAAGAGTCGCTGGATGCGGACAAGAAGAAGGATGAGCCTGCATCAAACGCTGCTCAGCCAGGTGCCGCAGGTGGTCCCAGAGCACCTGGAAAGTACATCCCACCGAGCCTTCGCGAGGGTGGAAATCGCAAGGGTGAATCGATGTCACTGAAGAACAGAGGTCTGCCATCTGATGAAACTCTTATTCAGTCCATATTGTTCCTGCTGTAACAAAGTAGATTAAGGCCTGCCTTCTAGCTTTGTGCATATTAACTTTTCAGCTGAGTACTACCATTAGTAATAGCCACCGATCCAGACAGTCTCCCTTTGAAAATCTATGGTCACTGTTGATGGAGAATTTTTTAAACTGCTCAGTATGCATATCATTCCTGTTGCCCATCTGATTGAGGAATGACCTTTCCTTGCTGTATAACACATTTTAATTTACAGTAATAGAATTTAACTAATGTTGATAGCTCGTAAAAGCTGCAGAGTGATAACTTGACTTGTGTAAACTGTTTTGCAGATGAAGCGGCAACGATACGTGTGACGAATTTGTCAGAAGATACAAGAGAGACTGATCTTCAGGATCTCTTCCGACCGTTCGGTTCCATAGCCCGGATATTTTTAGCAAAAGACAAAGTCACTGGACAGTCAAAGGTTTGTTTGCTTATGACACACTGACACTGTGGTATTTGCATTTTTGTGGCCAGTATGTATTATCCAGTAAACCATACTGGAGTTGTGCGAGAAATTGAGCACATTTTCAAATGACTAAAAATTGCACATTTCATTGGGAATGCTTTCTAAAACGTTTTTGTTTCACTAACATGGTCATTTTTGTTCGTACTCTACGCTGTGCATCAGTAAGTAACAGTAAGTGTACCTGGTAATTAGCATTAACATTTTAGTGCCTCTGTTCTAGGACGTTTAGGACTTGTGGCACTACATAAATTATATTGTTATTATTTTTTAAAAATATTTTTTAAATACCCTTGGCAGTAAAGAGACCAAAGTTTCAGAAATGAAAGTTAGAAACATAGGTTGATAAATGATAATATTATTATTGCTGTGACATAAAATATTTTTGATTTATTACAGAAAGTAGTAGCTGATGACTGCTTGTGCTGCTTTCGTGTTAGGGCTTTGCATTCATCAATTTCCACCATCGGGAAGATGCAGCTCGAGCAATTGCAGGCGTATCTGGCTTCGGCTATGATCACCTTATTCTGAATGTGGAGTGGGCCAAGTAAGTTGCTTCTACTCGTGATATATCGCTGCAGTGTTGTCGGTACATTCTCCTGTATAATGTGAATGGATAGTTAATTTCAGCTGCATTGTAAGCTGTTCTACTGTTTGCTGTATGCCACATGCCTTCAACAACTTCGATTTGCTAGTATCATTAAGGTTTGATTGGCAATTCTCATTTTTTTTGGTGCAGTATCATTTATTCTTTAAAAATGTTTTGTAAATTGCATCAGTTGTTTCTGGGTAATGCTGCAGGTTAAATGTAAACTAGAAAAATAAAGTATGTCACCCAGTGCCATTCAAGTAACCCCAACCTTTTTGTTTTTATTACAGTTCTTTTTACGTGTGAAAGCTGGCACTGCTGTAGCGCATCTTAGCCATTGCAATTCTGTCCATCTGTCGCACGGGTGGATCAGTCAAAAATGGTGCAAGCTAGGATCACCAAATTTTCGCCATCGGCTGCCTGAAGACTCTAGTTTCAGAATCTGTAAAGATTGTCCATAAATTCGAAAGGGTGACACTGAGCGAGGGTGCTAAATGGGAGGGGGGTAGGAAAAATTTGTGATTTTTAGCCAATAAGTCGATGTATCTCAGAAACGATGCAAGATAGGGCCTAGGTTACTATTAATGACTAATAGAAAGTCGTACACGGGCTTTTGATTGGTGCTGAGAGCAATGACATTGGATGACTTTGTACACCAAATCAGAGGTTTTTATGGAGTTTTTGGTGATTTTGGGCTGCAAGACACATTTCAAGAGCAAATTGCGCCAAAATCAATAGAGATAGACAAGGACAAGCTGCGTATGAAATTTTTAGCATTGAACATAGATTTTGACGGTCCAAGTCTTGATATTCTAGGTTCAAGGAAACCTGTGCACAAGGGCATCAAAGAGTGGTACCTGCGTAAAACTTGTTATTTTCCCGCTGTTGGTCATGCTTTCATAAAAAGGTTTGCAAGTAGGCATGGACATGTTGCTTATCGCAAGAGAGGTGGGTGGGCAAGACCTGCATTGCAGCCTACTATTTTCTTCAGTTTGCATCAAGTTTTGTGTACAGCTTTTTATGTGTATTTTCATGTATTTCTGTTTATGTAATAATAACAATCATCGTAATAAACTAATTTGTATACCGCCAGTGTGTCAATTGACTACTGTCTGTACAATTTTCATGATCATACCGCCACACAAATTTCACCTGCTTCATAGTTTGTATTGTGCAACGGTCCTAACTGTTAGTTCTGTGTTGTTTTCTTTTGCAGACCGAGCACGAACTGACGTTACTAGAAGTTGCTCCATGGCATCTGTTAACCTGTTAAAAAGACTTTGTGTCGTCAAATGGTGCATGTTTCGCTTGGTGTTGGTCTTTGCTGAGAAAAATGTTTTTGAAGTGCGTTTGGTTTAAATACTGAAATATAGAACACTTGTACCAGCAATCCAGCATTCTCACGTTTAATCATTGGCAGTATCTAATAATTACAATAGTAAAGAATATGTATCAAAGATTCTTCCACCTAGATCATAATTGCAGCCAGGGGCCTAATTTGCAAAACATTGTAAGAAAATCGTAACATTTTCGCAACTTTGTCGTATCTTTGTCACGATGTGACGATGTTGTAAGACTGTCGTAAAAACATCGTATCCGAATTTTGGAAGCTGATTTTACGACTTCGTAACTTCCTAGCAGTTTTGTTGTAACTCTGTAGTCACTAAAATTAGCCAGCCAATCAACTCCTTTAATTTCAGTCTGTTAAAATTTTTATGCGCGAAAGCAGCTACTGATTTCAGCACATCTTAGCCATTGCAATTCTGTCTGTCTGTCTGTCACACGGGTGGATCAGTCAAAAACTGTGCAAGCTAGGATCACCAAATTTTCACCGTTGGCTGCCAGTGAGACTCTAATTTCAGGAACCATATAGCTTTTCCATAAATTCAAAGCGGGTCACCCCAAACGAGGGCACTGCATGAGAGAGGAGTAGGAAAAATTTGTTATTTTTAGCCAATAAGTCGCTCTGTCTCAATAACGGTGCGAGATAGGGCTAGGTTACTATTAATCTCTAATAGGAAGTCGTACACTGGCTCTCAATTGCCACCAAATTTATTGACCTTGGATGACCTTGAATGATAAAACGGTTTTTTTGGGGATTTTTTTGGCGATTTTGGGCTGCGAGACACATTTCAAGAGCGAAATGTGTCTAAACCATCTTAGACATAGAAAAGCTGTGTATGAAATTTTTGGCATTTTACGTGGATTTCAACGGTCTAAGTCTCGATTTTCTACGTTCAAGGAAACCTGCACACGAGGGAATCAAAGAGCAGTACCCCTGTAAAAGTTATTTTACCGTTGTTGGGCAGTCTTTCGTGAAAACTGTTGCATATTGGCATGGGCATGCTGCCTATCACAACAAGCACTAATGATGAGCTTTTCAGTTATATCAACATCGATGACTTTAAAAGACCCTAAGCTTCCGAAATAAGGGTTTTTAAAAATTGAGTGTGTGCTGCAGCCGAAGATCGCAAAAATCAAAGAATGAACGACGATGAAATGGTTTGAAACAGACTGACAGTTCTGACAGTTTGCGAACAGGAAGTTCTACAGGCTTTCGCGCATCTTATGAACATTGGCTCAAATTTCTTGTTTTCTTCAAAAATGGGAAAGTTTTGACATTTGTTGAAATATTCAGACACAACATTGAAATTTTGAGAATCCATCTCTCTCAAATATTTGTTGCTGTTGTTGGAAAATTTCAGTTACTGACCACCCCCCCAGTCTTTACAATCCATGATGGCACTGTCTTTGTGCTAACATAAAATGATCCCGGACCCACACATAAAAATACATTTTCTCCAGAGGTTGTCATTTTCCTTCACATCACCAAAATCCATTTATAACTTTGACAATTAGTATGCAAACTCGCACAAACATCCCTGTGTAGACACACAACCTGCTTGCTTGTCGAAACAGTGTGTCCAAGCGTATTCAAGCAAAGTGTTACTACTGCATCAGATAAATGTTACCAAATGTAATCCAGCAACACAATAGCATTCTGCGCAGTCAGTGCACACTAAATAATGTTCTGTGATCTATAGTCATCCGTACGTTGATGTCATTATGGACATAAACTACACTCAACAGTCACTAGCAGTAATGCTGTAGAAAGAATGAGCAATGACTGTTGAAAATTATATGGTTTGCTGCAAGTTTTTCGACTGACTGTTTGGAATTGGATGCAAATTTTGTACGCTTATTACTCTTTAAATGCAGCTATTGCAATGTTTGAATTTTTGTGACCAACTAGTGTTGGTTAATAAAAAAATGTCAAGAAATTTCAGACGTAAACTTTTTGCTTGGACTCAGGACAACCGGCATGCAGATAACTTGCATGATGGCGTAAATTTGCTAATTTAGCTAGATGCTCAACAACGCACTTGGCACTGATAGTCGATACTGTGCGTTTAACTGAAAATTCATGACTGATGCATAACTTCATAATATAAATATATGTGGAGACATCTTCAGGACTTCTTCAGTGTCTTCTTGATGAGTGCTAATCGCTACAATGCACAAACACAAATTGGCTTATTGTAAAACAGTCAGGATCTGCTAACGCTGAGGTTTGTACCAAACGCATGCAAGGTAAAAAAACATCCCAGACTACCACAACAAATTATATGCTTGTCACAAGATATCTGTCACAAAGGCTGCTTTGTACCATAGTTACACTGTGTGTGTGTGTGCCTTACCACTTAGGTCTCTGCTCTCACAATATCGCCATATCATGACATGAAATGCCACAATAATCGATATAGATTATATAGTTATAATGCCTAACTGTGTATCAAATGCATAAGAAACGGTTCCTAGAGGTCTTTTGTAGCAAAATTCCCTGACTTCTCCAGTCATGGAATGGCAATTTTCCGGATCTTATTGAAACAATAATGCTATTGCACAAATGACAGAAATAGTACACTATATGAGATAGCAATGAAACCATATTAATGGAGCAAAATGCAAACAACAAAAGCCCTGGTCAGGGGGCAAAGTCCCCACTGAAGCCAAAACACTTCTAGCTTTTGGACGTTTAATGGACGCTGCAAATTTGCCCACTTTTTAATATTTGGAGACACAAAAAAATCACACACATCTGCAGTTTGCATGATCCAAGATCATTTTCCATGACTTTTCAACAATAATACTTTCCGCTGACTTTTTCCCTGACCACATAAATTCCGACTTTTTCCAGTTTTCCCTGACCTGCTAGAACCCCGAAAAAATGGTATAATCTCACCTGTTTGTGTGCTTCTGTCATTGCTGACTTTTTGTACGGCCGAACTTCATCGGATCCAAATCCAGGTATCCACATGTTCCATTGACGTTCTGTGAATAGAAAATGTGCAATGTCATTGCATCACTTTCCAGAATTATTTTCTCACCTTTATTTTCAGGTGATCCATTTTATTTAGTGACACAAGAATTATGCACAACATCAAGAACGTGCATTTTTCACGGATCACAATATCACAAAAAGTGAACATCATTAGCAATAACTGGGTAATTACATGAACTTAACACTGGAAATTCTTTTTTAAGAAAACCAACTATTCAAGCTACTAATATTCTAAATATATTCTCTGTAGTACACTATGATATGACTGCATGTACAGCTGATGTAAACCACGAAATATGTTTGTATCAGAGCTATTAATGTGCGGAAAACAAAACTTGCACTGCATTTGCTTTACAGATTTAGTAGTAGTTGCCACAACATACCAAGATGAAACTGTACGTCTTTAACTTCTACTGTACTTGACTTCCTGTGTCGAGCCAGCTGACACGATGCCGTGACAACGTTGTCAATGAAGTCATCGGCAATCTGCATCAGCAACTGAAACAAACATTGCCAGATGTGAATCGAATGAGTCTAAACAGTATTCTCAAAGAACTTTGCAAAGTATAATATGGCACTATATAGCACATAGCTAAACAGATATCTTCAAATTATTACAACTTTCTTGAAAACCAAAGTTTTGATATCTAGGCACGGCGTTTTTTTGTTGTAAAGCTACATAAACTTGTATACGAAAAACAAACAGAATAAGAATGAACCATAAACTTTAGGGTTGGTACTGGTTAATTTCTCAAAAAGTAACCTGAATCTATTAATTCCAAATAATTTCCATAGTCAGTTAGAAAGATAATCCAAAACAATGATGATGCTATCTACATATTTTATGTGCAGCTGAATCAGTAACTGATAGTGAGGACTTTCATAATGCAAACTGCAGAACTAACACTACAGACCTACAAGTAGTGCAAAAGCACTTTACACTAGACTGGAAGTGTGCAGATAAGTGATGTTCAGTTAAGTAAGAAGTCCAAAATTTTATTCAAATCTTAATTTAAAAATTACTCAATTTCCTAACGATTAATCCAGTAATTAATCATTAATTTCTATAACTTTTAGTCAACTGACGAACATTATTTAATCAACTAGGTTGTCAGTATGTATTTAAGTCTTTTTCTGAAAAATTTTAATGGCAGGCACACTAACAGTGACAACTTTTGCTAACCTCTTCAGCGTCATCATCCAGCTGTTCTAATGGATCCACTTCTTTTAACAAGTCAGCAATTCGCCGTTTGTCTAAAACCTACATAATCAAGACACTGATCATATTTTTGTTATATTACAAAAGAACACTTAAGATATGTTTTAACTTTGCATGTTCACGGTTACAATTTAAATTAAATAATATGACTGCACAATTTATAGTATACAATACATTTAAGGTCACTGGCCACAGGAGTTTTCCACTAATATTAAACGTGTAATGAAAAATGACCTGCACAGCATGTGTCTTACTAATGTATGTTCTGTAATATATCAACTACAAGGAAACGAACAATATATCCCGATGTTGTTTGTCACTAATCTAGTCACCAGTATCACATGAAAAAATAATCTTATTTAAAAGCAAATTTTACACTGTTCACAGTTAATTGATGAGTCCACAGTAAGGTGATAACTAAACTAACAGACAGGTGATAGCATAAACCAAGGCTGCAAAATTGGTCTGAAAACCTAAATTTTTAAGGTATTTTGATTAAAAACCTCAAAAAATCCAATTATAGATTTTTTTGCTTTTTTATTTGTTGTGAAATTTATTACATACCATATTTTATTTCATATTTCAATCATGATTTCTCACTGTTTTTAAAAATAAATTATAGCAAGACAAAGTAATGTGATTTTGTGATAGACATGGAGTATAAGACGTTCTCCCTGTGTCGCAATTTTGTGCACGGTGTTCATTGGACATCAAACCAAAAAAACCTACAAAATCTTTCAAAACCTAAAAATTTTCTTTAATAACGTAGGTTTTTTTCTAGCCTTGGCATAAACAATGCTACTGAACCTTTGGTTCAGAGTGCAGTGTAGAACTTGTTGTTCCAGCCTTGGCTGTAGTCAGCAGTGAGTTGGCCGTGGCTGCAGTGGGTGCCACTGCAGCACTGGCAAGTGTTGTCACTGTGCTGCTGACAGGTACAACACCAGAGGCAGTGCTACCAACAACTGGCCGGCCCGGCTCCAGCTTCACAGCACCCGCTGATGCCTGCACAATTAACAACATGTCACTTTATACCAGGCACTGTAGTGTACATGCACTCAGATGTGTCTGCCTGTAGAGTGAATCTCTTTCTGAGGCAGGTGTAATATGACAGACATTTTGACTTTGACCTTCCGGTTCCACGTATGGTACTTTTATATAATGCCTTTTCTTATGCAGTGCATTATCCAATGGATGCAACAATGCATGCATGATAAGTTTTCTTCTGTTTCCTAGATTCATTTGATTTCCTCCATTACATTTTCATTCCTCTGCTATGTGCCTATATCATAATTAACATTGCATTATATAGGCTCTATCAAAAAAAATGTCTAGGAAGACTATTTCTAAAATGCTGTGACTATGCTGCGCTATGTCAGAGGCAAAATTAACTACGACAGAACAATTACACCAGCGGGATGTGAGCTTCAAACCTAGGAGCTCCTTAACCACAGTCCACTATGCTGTCCACTAGGCCATGGGGGCCTACGACCAGCTCAGCCCTATACACTAAACATAGATATATTAGGAATGCTGCAGCATCAACTAGTAAAATAATTAGTTATACACAAGTTACAAGCTCGCAACTTCTAGCCATTTCAGATGCAAGTGGTTCATGGTCCTAAAACGATGCAACATCAGTGTAACAACGAAGATGAAGATAATTAACGGTGTCGTTATCACCACTCTGCTGTACGCTTCTGAGTGCTCCTGGCAACCGACTTGGTGAAACTTGAGGTGTTTCAGATAGGATGTCTCCACCGAATCTTAGAGGTAACCAGATGTGACCAGCTACCAAATGAAACGATACGTCACCAATGCATGGAGCAGCCTACTGTTGAAAAACGGGTACAGTGGAACCATCGGGCATGTTTGCCAAATGGACGATTTCCGTTTGCCAAAACAGTTCTTATGAGCAGAAAGCCCAGACGGCTGGCGATGTCCACTAATGCACCAAAGAAACAGTGGAAGGATCAGGTCACTGCCGACGTGATGACATCTTCCCAGGTGCCTCTACTGTGACCCCCTGACGATGGCTGCCAGCATGACAGCCAAGCTTGGCACACGGCGGGGGTTGAGGTATGACATCGCCGACTTTAACTGACGTCGGGTTCCGTCAAGTGAGCGTGCATATCTAGATGTCACGATCGTCGTTGGATAAGTGCCGATCCGATCCGATATAGTCCTATGGTTCGGATAAGGGGCTAAGATAAGGGCATGATGCTCTAACCCTATTACTACTACCTGTGGCCTGCAATTATTTTACTAGTCGAAACTGCAGCATTATTGATATAGTGATATCCATGACTTTTGGACCTTGAACAGCAAAAAATGTAGGTCAGACTTTTGGACCTTGAGATATATGTTTCTAAAGTGACAATTATAAGTGATTCTATCAAATTAAGCAACAACTACTGGGGTTTCAACAGCATTCTAAAAAACTTACAGCCATTAATTGTCTGTTATTGACGTCGGCTGCCAGCAGATTCACTAGATCTGACTGTGATGCAGAAGTTGTCTGAATGGCAGAAACTGTTGTCTCCATGCAATGTTAATACATCCTGCAACAACCGACAAAAATCGGCTTTCATAGCATAAAGGCGGCGATAATCCGTATTATTTTGAAGCATTTTTATGCAGAAAACAACGAAACAGTGGTCAAATCAATTGCCTGTTCTCAGGGTAACACTAATTGCTGAATCAGATGAATCGGCCTGAATCGGCGCCGATGTAACTGAATAAGCGATAGTTTTAAGTAATAAATCTAAAACTGAATAAGCGAATCGGCCTGAACCGGCGCCGATGGATGTAACTGAATAAGCGATAGTTTTAATAAATCTAAATTTTAAACCTAAACCCCAAAACAAACCAAAACCTAAACCAGCAGTGGGCCGATTCAGCAATTAGTGCTACCGCTGTTATCATGATTTTGATCTTGGACGAACAAATGTGGCTGTTTATCACATGTGTATACCAATTACGAACCAAATGTTAACATCATATGCATGAACAAAAAAGTTCGCTGTCAGGCTACTAATACGCACAAATAATCCGCAGTTTGCAATAAGAAAGTACAAATTGCGACGATACATAAAAATAAACACAAACGCAAAACATAGAACATCGAATAATGCTACTATTAAAATCCGATTTTGCCCGAGATCTATTGGTCGAAAGCAGCCGCAACCGAAGTCGCAAACTGTTGGGACAGTTATGGATTGGAGTCGTCTATAAATGACGTCACGCTTCGAGGGGAAGGGAGGTTCACATTATTGTGACGACGTGTGACTTAGAAGGGGGGATAAAGGTAGCGTGATGTCACACGTCACATCTGTAGAAAAGCACAACAGATAGCCAAATTGACGTCGCCATTAACTCGCCGTATGTGACAGGACGAGTCGGCCCAGAAACATTTCAAAACACCGTGCTTGATTTTACGCGATTTTTGCATTAAGTAGACATTAGACATTTTGATAACAGATATAATTTTTATACATCATAATAAAGATAAGCTGAAAATCATCTCTGAAGACTACGCTGCAGACTGCCGGGGATAGACGTTTTGTGACGTCATATTTGATGGGGGCTCAAGACAAGTGTGACGAAATGTGACTAAGAGGGAAAAGGTTTATTTTTCCTCAAAATTGCGTAACGTCATTTCTGGACGACCCCTTTGCCAAAAGGGCACATACACGTCAATTGATCGTCAGCAAAGTTAAAGTTCAGTCGACCTCGATCTGTCTACCATACTTCCACGCGGCATCGATGCGAACAAACGTTAGGTGACTGGTACTGGCCCAAAGCATCAGACTGGGACGCTCTGCATCAGTCTGTTTTTTCGACATTCGGCTGGCTGTGTGGCAATGTTTAACAGACGGTTAGCCGTAGGATTTCAGAATTATTGGGGGGGGTCTGGCGTCCAGGGGTCTGGACCCCCAACCTCCAACAGGATGACCCATGAAATTAACGCAAATCCGAGCTTTTTTGAATGAGTGAAGGAAGAGAGTGGAAGCAGGCCCGTCGAGAGGGTGGGGTAGGGGGATAAGCTACCCCGGGCCTCGCGACGTTTGGGGGCCCCGCCGTCGGCCAGAAATATAAAGTACGTCAGAGTGTAACATTTTGAAAAAAAAATTCAAAAATTGTCTTCCCAGAGGGGCCCCGTAAAATGTTTGGGGGGCACCGCGAGTATGTTTCCGCGGGTCCCGCTGTGGCTCTCGACAGGCCTGGGTGGAAGTCAGCGGCGGTGAAGTGACCACTTGACCTGGATCGACCCCCGGGCCCCAGCTCTGAAAACCTAGCGCTGCTCCTGATCCCTGGAAAAGGCCGCCAAAAGGTTACTATTAACCACTAACAGGAAATGGCATATGCCCTTTCCGACGACATGAAAATCACTAAACGTGTATGAACTTGAAGATCAGTCCGCTCTATTGTGGCTAAACGGTAAGAGTTAGAGCCTAGGTTGCATCATTAATAGGAAATCGCATACGCGGTTTCAGATGAGATGAAAATCATCGACCTTGGATGACCTTGAAGGTCAGTAATGTATAGGCTGTAACACGTCGTCCATAACAACAGCTGGGCTTTCCTGTTACAGTTAACACAAAAGCTGCAAATCAGACTAGGTTGAACGGAGCTATAGTCAATGCAGCTATAGCCAGCACAATACATCGAATACATTCTGAGGCAGTGTAACCTAATGTTTATGCACGTGCTTTGATCAGCTTTTCTTGACACGATTTGTTTAAACGCAAAATGACCACCCGCTCTCGGGTCATTCAACGTCATCTATTTTGAAATCGGTGAGAACTGAATACTCTGGTTAACAGCCAAAGAAGACTGTATGCTGTGAATGACAGAATAATAAATGCTGGAACTGAAAGCTCCGTTGTACTCCATTTTGCACCCTCAGAAAAACACAAGCGAACAGAAGAACAGCAGTAGGCCCCTACTTGCTGCCAAAAACTTAGACAACAAACGGGCTGCATGATCCTGACACTGCTCGTACGACATCCATGGCTGGAAGGCTGGATTAATCTAGCATGTACGGAATTAGATATTCACTGCTGCCCTTCCCAGGTAGCAGATTCAGAGGCCACCTATTGACAGCATGCATTGAAAATTGAGCACAAAATGCATTACTTTCGAACAAAACTTTTAAACAATTTTCTGAGGTTAGGGGCACAGCCCCCTGGCCATACTCCACCCCCTCGTTTTCTCCTGCCGCCCCATATTCCAAAATTCTGAATCCACCACTAGGCCCATCGAGAGCCACAGCAGGACCCGGGAAAAAATTCTCGTGGGACTCCTATGGGAAGAAAACTTTGAATTTTTTTTTTGAAATAGTGCATTCTGGTGTGCTTTATATTTCTGAGTAATTACGAAGCCCCCAAACGTCGAGGGGGTCGGGTAGCTTACCCAGGTCCCCTCCCCCTTTCGAGGGGCCTGTCCACCACTGCCTTTCCCACCGCACTTTGCTGTAGCAATCCTCTTCACACACTCATGCAATCCATTTAGCATCATACTGTTCAACTATAGATGCAATCTATTCCCACAACAACCTTTCAGTGAAGCTTGATAAAAGGAGAACACAAAAATCATGTTTCTATGGTCAGAATTTTCATCAACATTGAGATGGTAAACAATCTCTGTTGTTAGTTTTGACAACTTTATTGCAGCACCCATCTGACAGTGATGTTCACAATATTAAACAGAGCTCTAAAACCACAGCTCAAACTTGCACCTTATTTAAAAGCAACTTTGCATAACAGCTGTAATTTCATTACATGAATGTGTAAAAATAACAGCATGCAAATAACCTGCGACAAATAAAAACATCGCTAATTCACTGCATATAATGGCATAAAATCAAGGAAAAACTGATAAATACTAACTTGGCATGACAAAGATATGACTGAAAAAGTGTCTAGCAGCAGAAAATGACTCAAATATACTGTACATATGTACAAAAAAGACCAAAAAGCTAACTAGTTAATACGTCAGACACTGTATAAAAATCTAAGTTCTACGTACATGCTAACATACGGCAACCGGCCATTATGCAGATACTTACACAAACTGATCTAAGCTGTTGGTCACTGTTTTAATCTTGGAGTTCATTCGAACAAAATACATAACTTAAAGTATACCGCAAACTGGTAATATACAAGTAAAAACATAAACATAAAATGTGCAGAAAAGCTGACATTACGCCCATATCTCATCACAACATACAGTAACTAGCACTTTTCATTTAGCAATGTGATAATTTTCTACAGCAGATTCAACTAAGTCAGCAGTGTTTTGAGCTTTAAGCAATCACTTGTTAAATCAATGAAAACTGGAGCAATTTTGTGAAGTTTGGCTGTAAATTCTGTATATCACAAAAAGAAACAGCCCTATTAAAGCAGATTATTTCCTACATAAACATAGACACTGTAATATTTGATACGATAGAAGTACTAGTAAAAAAGATACTAGTGTTTGGTAACATAATACCACATCTACATTCACATTATCATATCTATTAATATCAAAACCGTGTTGCACTTCTAGTAACAGAGTATATATTATTGCAATAATTACATGCTCTACAGTGAGTCATTATGCACTCAAATATTTTACTACATATACTGAAAAAATATTACAGAAAGTGCAGCTGGATTGGCGCATAAGCCAATGAGGCCATGGCCTAGAGCCCCACACTTTTAGACGCTCCGCATTATAGCTGCACTAATTGGAGCCAGTCAGAAAAATAATCAAAATTTTTGCTACCAGATGTCGTATTTTAAGGCCAAAATGCACAAATTCGATTATGGCTGGGGCTCTGCCCCAGATCCCACTGCAGCAGCTCACAGTGCTCCTCCACAGACACCTAGCTGAATTTATGGGAATAAATACAATGGAATACACAACCATTTTTTTCCCCAAAATGTTGGCTATTTAATGAATGCTTAGATGGTTTATTGCAATTTGTACTGTATGTGCAAGGAGGCCCCACAAAATATTTGGGCCTAAGGCCCCTCAAAACCTTCATCCGGCCCCGACAGTAAATGCAGTGCAACTAGTATTTCTGTTCTACTGATCACAAAATTGTTATAATCAACGAATTAGAAAATATTAAAGCACAACTTATAACACAAATTGTTTTACAGTTATAGCAATATACACTAGTTGCCAAAATTAGGAACACAACATGATGTTTCTAAAATTAACTAAACCAGGAAATGAACGAGTGAGGTATAACTTAATTACAACTTCTAGATTAACAAAGTGTTTTGTTTTTATCACAAGATGCAATTCAGTTCAACAAAAAAAGAGTTCCTATAGTAAGAAAGAATTGCAAGAAATTTCGTTCTTTAAGTACAAAATATTGAAGTAAGTCCATAATTCTGTCCATTAGTGTAGCACAGTAACTGGGATCTAGTCTGAAACATTACAGGCTAATAAATTAAGACAACATAAACAAAAATGTCCAGAAAAATCTCTGGGCAAGACAATAATTCAATAGTAGAGATCACGCTACAATGACTGATGAAACAGTTTCACACACTGAACTAGCAGCCTGATTGTACTGCAGCAACTTTAGCAAGTGTCACTGGAATGAGCACACCATGAGCACAATACTATTTCTAGTCATGCTAACCAAGGGTGTCGTGGTGATGGGAGTAAAAAGCAATCACCCACCCTAAACTATGGGCCGTCAGAAAAAAATTGTCAGATCTTCTTGTTAAAAAATTTCTACCCAAAAATTCAAAATTAGGGTTGAAAACCCCATTTCGAAAGAATTTATCGCACAAATTAAAATTATGAACACCCATAATCTCCTGTGATGGGAGAGAGTCATGGGTAACTTTGGATATGGAGACAAGAACGATCGAGGAGAACGGCTGCTAGAATTTGTGCTAGAACACGACATGATGATTTGCAACACGAAGTTCCAACAAAAGGATTGCAG
>Ga0209454_1000957_pt1 | contig 16807 bp, 16 predicted proteins | sample WorMetHERISLAND1_2_FD_187400 | JGI IMG/M metagenome (GOLD analysis project Ga0209454, IMG submission 187400) | Marine gutless worms symbiont microbial communities from Max Planck institute for Marine Microbiology, Germany - Olavius geniculatus... | ecosystem: Host-associated > Annelida >...
ATCTTAATCTTAAGTTTCTGTCTAAATAAACCGGAAAGACATGCAGCCATTAATAATGGAGCATATTTTACATTACTATTCAGCTCTGTTAAACTAAAAGTATCTCCGCTTTATCTTTAACAACCTGTTAACACCAAGTAACACTGAAAGTACGCTTAAAGCACAACATGCAGTCTGCAATATTTCACTGCAATAACAAAAAAGCAATACAGAAGTAACGTAAGCAACAATGTCGGCATCCGCTATCGACTAGATCAAAGTTCACTGAATGCCCAGACCAGCGGGAAATAAACGTCAGCGAACAAACCGCAATACTGCAGCAGTCACGTAAGCATTGAAGTGGGTAAGTAGTGGTAGACACAATGGCTAGATAACCGCTGCAGTGCATTCACCTCCGAAAATTTGTCATGTAATAATGCTATCAGTTGCAAATGGTTCTGCAGAACACGAACTGCCCTGTATCACAAAAGCTAATGCAGATTAAAGTTGTATCAATCAGCGAAAAACACTGCTGCACGGAAAACCAAATGGTCTAATAAGTGCGAATTAAACTGTAAAGCTAAACTGGCGATAATCACATCACGAATGTGGCAAGTTTGTACGAATAGCACGCACATCATGCAGTACCAGCGCATCATTCGTAAACACATACAGCATGCTTTGGTTTATTGGTAAATGTGGCACGGTGGTTAGCTACAATGTGTCTACATGCAGAATCTCCTTGAGTCCAAAGACAACGATTATAAATGACACAGCACATACATGTACACTGTCACAGCGCCAGGTGTCACAGTATCCTTGATATACACGCTGTTTCATAAAAAGAACCCCTTTTTCTTTTTTTCATAATTCACTCAAATGATCATCAGAAACTATTACCAGCTGTAGCCAAAAAAATACTAATTCAAAATATTTCAACAAAATGTGGCTGTTGACTAAATATTCTTTGCTAGTCATGACATAACGATGACGTCATAATGTGTTGTGAGTACAAGCTTGCTTGTTTCAAGAAAAGGAGTACTTTTTTTACGAAATACTGTGTACATTGACGATGCACAGTGACACCAGAACAATTTCATACTGCGGCCAAACGCAGACTCAACTTTGACAAAACCGCCATGTCTGAATGCAGCCGGACGACTAGTTACAATATCGACCAGCTGAGCGACTGTACGGCATAACTGCACTCGACACGATGTCCATACTGTACAAACATTCAGTCATTTTACACATGTGCCATGTGACGCCGTGAAGAAAAGTTGTGATGACAACCAGCAAGCGAGCGAGCGAGCGAACAGACTGGCAACTGGCTGGTAGATGAGCGACATATTCGTGCATCGAGGCCACAAGGAGACGTATCACATATCTGCAGTGACAAAGACGGCACAGCGTCCCTCCTGACTGGATCACTGACAGCCGACAGACAGTCAGTCAGCCTACCAGGCATCCGTGTACCGAACATCACACTCTTTCAGCGAAGGCAGCTTCTCCTGCAACGTCGCACAATCAGCCATAAACTATCATTTATTTATCTATTTTTAAGCCCAGGGTATTCAATTCACAAGGGCTAAAATACTGAACTAACAAAATTCATGTCTGGAATGGTCACGGACCCATGGTGTAGTCTCAGAAATTGGAAACGTGTGTGCCAGGGAGTTTCAAACTTTGTTGAGTTGAGTTTCAAGTTTTGAGCCAAAAATCAGAACCGATCCATAACCCTATACACCGACAAAAACCCTATCCCTCATCCTACCCTAACCCTAACACTGAGCCTAACTTCAATCGAGTACCACAACTCGACGGTTTTTAGCCAACATTTGTGGAGTAGTGGTATAAAGTTTGAAGCATCGCGACACTGTCACCATCCATCTGTCACACGGGTGGATCAGTCAAAAACGGCACAAGCTAGGATCATCAAATCATCACCGTCGGCTGCTGAGAGATTCTAGTTTCAGGAACCGTAAAGCTATTCCATAAATTCGAAGGTCTTCACTCCGAACAAGAGCGCTAAATGAGAGGGGGTTGGAAAAATTTGTGATTTTCAGCCAAAAGCATTGGCTGAGCGAGATAGGTGGCGCCCTCTGGTGAGTACAAGTAAAACACTATAGATATTTAGCTGACAGTCGTCTGGCGTTCTCTGGCAACTGATTTTGTTTTACTGGGCTTTCTTTGAAACCGTAGCCAAAAGCTGTATGGATGAGATCTACGGATGAAGTCTATGGATCACTAGCATACAATGGTGCACCGCTGTTGCGCGTTCCCCTTTGCGTTAGCAGGGTTTTTCTTGTCTATCCTCGTTTGCCAAGCAAGCCATGTTGAAACACTGAACATCGACAGACAAGCGCAAATGAATAATTTACGATTTATTGTTAAGAAAGAGACAATGCTGATGAGTGTCAAATTTGGTGCCAATCTGGTCAATATTTCTATAGTTACAAGCCATATTAACAGTAGCTTGCCGTGTATAATGCCATCAGTATACCGAAATACAACAATTAGTTGACGGATAATGCTCAATACTATCAACATCATGAATCACGCTGCAGAAGACAAGATACTAACTTACCTTTAGTCCCTCAAATGTCAAAGCCGACAGGTAGGTGCTATTCAGGTTCAGTTTGCGCAGACTTTTCATTGCTGCAACATTCACAGCAAACATATTAATTCCATTCCATCACAACACAATCTTGCCAAATGCCAATAGTGACAGCATCCATATTACACTAAACTACTGATAGGGCAAAGCTTGCAAAAGTGAGCAACAAACTAAGCTGAACATGATCCACCTCTAAACATTGGAACCTTCACCACTTACAGGTTCTTTTTAGTAAAAAAATCGGAGCATTTATCAATGTTGAAACAAAGGCAAAACTGTGTCAAGACATAGTGTTAAAAAGCCAAAAATGCACTTTCAACATATATATCATATAAAAAAATCAAGCCACTTTTATGTCTTCAATAGCTCTGTAAAATATTGGCCAACGAATATTGTAGATGTCACTTAAATTCAATGCATTCGTCACATATGACTTACGGGCACTGCCTATTTATGAATTAATCACACAAACATTAGCTTATTAACACAATACAGACCAGCAAGACAAGTCAGTCCTTTGTCCGTAACTGGAGTCTCGCAGAGATTGAGAACTTGTAGCTTTGGCATATGCTCCGACAACAGCTGCAGACCAGTGTCTCCAAACTACAGACAATAACAGAATGCAATTCACGTGCTGCACTCTTGCAACTGTTGATATGATGTAAATTGGCAGGCTATGCAACCCTGAAGTCTGATACTGTCATGTTAACTTCACTGAATTTGTTTCATTCCGCATATTCGCCTTAACTCACCGCCTGCTGAATTTCGCCAGAAAAATGCAAGTCAAGTGCCAACATTTTGTGTGGCCATCCACCTAGGCCTGATCTTTGATTTTTTTAAAATAAACATTAGCGCACTGATTGGTCTTCCCCTAGGAAACGTTTGCACACATTTTGCCTTTTCGAGCGAAAAGCCCACTCGGGACACATAAAGAGAAATGGTCAGACGAACAAATGGGCAATACCCATATTGCAGCCTGTTAGCACATCGCACAATAGCAACAAGAAATTACTACAATATGTGGTTGTGAATCCAAGAGTTGGTATACATGTAAATACAGCACACTAGACAAAAAGTGGCTGGAAGTAATATGATAGTGTGAAAATAACAAGAAATGTGAGCAAAGCTCGTGAGATGCGCGAGAGCCTTAGCAGTTCCTGTTCGCAGGTTGTCCTTGTCTATCTCTAGCCATTTCTATGCAATGCTCTTTATGTGTGCCTCACAGCCGAAAATCACAAAAAAAACACTAAAACCCCCTATTTCGGGGGTCGAAGGTCATTGACGTTGACACCATTAAAAGGTGTGTCACTAGTGCTCGTTATGATAGACAGCACATCTGCATCTATCTGCAAGGGTTTTCATGCTACACAAGCCAATAGTGGTAAAACAACCACTTTTAGCGGGTACCCTTCTTTGACACCCACGTATGCCACCCTCCTTGAACCTAGGGGGTTGCAACTTGCAGCAATAAAATCTACGCTTAATGATAAAAATTTTGTATGCACATTGTCTTGGTCCATCTCCAGCCATTTCGGCGCAATTCACTCTTAAAATGTGTGTCACAGCCCGAAATCTCGAAAAATCATTAAAACAGCTTACCATTGACTTTTTTGTCAGGTCATTGAAGTTCATCGATGTTGACATTCTTATGAAGCTCGTCACCAGTGCTTGTTACAATAAGCAGCATGTCTGTGCCCATGTGTAACTGGTTACATGCTATACCAGCTAATAGCGATAAAATAAACAACTTTTAGGGGGTACCCCTCTTTCACGCCCAGTTCGAGGTGAACCCCCTCATGCAGGCGCACAAAATTTTGTCACAATAAACTAGTCTTGCAGTAACCCAAAGTGAAGACTTTGTGATCCTAGCTTGAGTCTGTTTGACACAATACCAATACATCAATACAGTGTGACAGACAGACAGATGGACGCCCAGACGATGGCTAAGATGCACAAAGCATTACATGCTCGCGTGCGTAAAAATGGAAAGGTAATCATAATCAGAGTGAAATTTTGTAGTGCCACCTACAACAGCCCAGAATGTTCAACAGTGCTTAGTAGTAAACCAACTAAGCTTAAACAGCATGATGAGTCCATAATAAAATATGAAATGTCACAAAAAATACAGACTGCCAATTTCGAAGTCCATAGGGCAAAGTGTAAACATTATAAGGGAGGATGTTTAATCTGACAGTACGACAAAGATAATGCACATGGAAATAGACAATAAGTTAAGCACTAAAATTCCGCAAACATATATGGAAAGACGCTACTATACTAGAGCCGAACGGCCTTCACTAGACCACAAGTGACTCTGATGCCGCCTTCGGCAGTGCTCGTAATTACAGTATATACCAATTTGCAACTGGTAAGTACGAGTAGGATGCGTTCGGTAATGCTGACCTATATACCGCCTGAAAGTAGGCCCAAAACCGCCAGAATGTGCGTATCGATGTGCTAAATGTCACTAATATACAGATAATCGGCAGTCTTTTTGAAGATAACACATCTAGCAAACGTCTGCAATGTTCTAGCCATCTTTGACCGCAAAATGATGATCAAACGGATCGATTCGTTTGCTGCAGACGCCACTGCAAAGGTCAAACTCGCAAAGTCAGAATTATCATCATGCTGTTGAAAGTGACGAGTTTCCGAGTAGTAAATATGAATGAAAAGGTTAACCGAACGAAATTTCTGACTCGGAAACTAACTCGTACTTACAGTATTTACGATCACTACCGGATGCAGCTTAAGAGCAGAAATCAAAACCAGATGTCACAGAGCAGGTGCAATCTATTACCTCAATCTCTCAATGGATGCTCTAAACCAAATCTATTTCGAGCAACATAATAATGACAATGACTCCAGTGGTGTGACATGCTTCCGTCCCAAAACCCAGTTTTTTTCCGCCACCCCGTAGCAAATTAGTGGCTACGTGCCTAACGTAAATAACTCTCAAAGCATGCCGACCTGAGTTGACCAGAGGTTCAGATACCGCAGCGAGGGCAGTTTGACAATCTCGCGCGCCGAAGCGCTGGTCACGTGCGTGAAGGCCAGACTGAGGCATTCCAAGTTGCCGAATGAACCGGAGCTCAGCAGACGAGCCAGATCAGCGTCGGTCGACCGTGATGGCAGTGTCAGTTTGCGCGGTCCTCCTTTCTGTTGCTACTCAGGCCAAACACATCCAACAACATGTCAGTTTTTTCACATTTTTAAAAGTATTTTTTGAGTTTTAGTTATTGTTATTTCTTTCCTTTCTAGTTTTTCTGTTCTACAACGATTTCTTGACTTTTTTGTGTGTTAAATTATAACCGTACTTTCATTTGTATTGAAAACATTTTAGTTTTTCTAAAGTTTATGTGCTAGATTAAACAGACAGCTTGTCTGTCAGTTTTTGAGTGCAAATTCTTATCGCATTGCAACACTATGATTTCACGAAACCCATTGCATGTACTACATGGGGTGCCTAACAATCACGATTAACAATTTCAATCACTTTTTAATTGCAGTTTTAATGCATATCAGGTGTGTGTTGCAGGCAGGCATCATCAAATGGCGCCATCTTGCTGCTGAATGCTACATGCTGTGACCACAGTTTCAGCAGGAGTTGCTATACTAAAGCTCCCTAGCAACATGTAACAAGCTAGTCCAATTTGCCACCAGGGAATAACGAACCATAAATCACTCAAATTCACCACAGCAGGTGCAGAAGCAACATGCATCACTGTTTAAGTACAGCGAAATGCTTGTCAAAGAAAGCAAGCTGCTGCAATATGATTTCTTTGTTACTGCCTTAAGTTTTACTTTACCACGTACATTAATGTGTAAACTGGACAGTTTGCAAAATGTGTCTTTCTGCAAAGCCTTATCAATGCATATCTCAACAAGAAATTTGAGCTAATGCTCATGAGATGCGAAAAAGCTTATAGCAGTTCCTGTTTGCAAACTGTCAGTCTATCTCCAGCCATTTCATTGCAGTTCATTCTTGGAGTGTGCGCTGCAGCCGAAAATCGCAAAAAACAATAAACCGCTTATTTTGGCAGTTCAGGGTCTTTCAAAGTCATCAATCTTGATACGACTAAAAAGCTCATCAATAGTGCTTGTTGTGATAGGCAGCATGCCCATGGTGATCTGCAACCGTTTTCATGAAAGACTGGCCAACAATGGTGAAATAACGTCTTTTACGGGGGTACCACTCTTTGATGCTCTAGTGCACAGGTTTCCTTGAACCTAGAAAATTGAGACTTGGACCGTTTAAAATTTCATACACAGCTTGTCCACGTCTATCTCAATTGATTTTGGCACAATTCACTCTTGAAATGTGTCTCATAGCCCGAAATTGCCCCAAAATCCATAAAACCCCTTATTTTGGCATTCAAGGTCATCCAAGATCATTGAATTCAGTGGCAATCGCAAGCCAGTGTACAACTTCCTATTAGCGATTAATAGTAACCTACGCCCTATTTCGCACGGTTTCTGAGATACAGTGACTTCTTGGCTGAAAATCGCAAATTTTTCCCACCCCCTCTCATTTAGCGCCATTGCTGGTGGTGACCCCTTTCGAATTTATGAAAAAGCTTTACTGATCCTGAAACTAGAGTCTTCCAGGCAGCTGACGGTGAAGATTTGGTGATCCTAGCTTGCACCGTTTTTGACTGATCCACCCATGTGATAGACAAACAGATGGACAGAATTGCGATGGCTAAGATGCGCTAAAGCAGTAGCTGCTTTCGCACGTAAAAAACGGAAAATCATAAAACAAAACAAACCAGTTCGCGAAGCTGAATCTGTCTTTCGCAGAGATCGGCGTACATGCGCTTGCCACGTGAAGTAATCTGGAGGGTGGTAATAATCTGCATCTTGACATCATTGTTGTCACAGATTTCGTACTCCAGCACAGCACACAGTGCCTGCAGCAACAACAACAACACCAGAATGCCATCTCTAAGTGTGTGCAGCATAATATACAAGGCAGCACATGAAAAGTGAAACATTAATGCCTTTTTGGAAACAATTAGCTTTGATCACTGCAGTGAACCGAGATACTGTTGCAGTTCAAGTGTTCACAATTACCACATTGATGGTAATCACATCTGAAATTGTCCGAATGCTCAATCGACATAATGCACACATTGTACGTACGTTTCACTTTTCATCTGTCACCCAGTACACAAAGTCAACGTCCCACATTAAACAACTGAAGTTTATTTATTACAAATAGTGGTATGGCAGACCAGGTGTAGTGGCACACAGGTATAGTTGCTATATGTCAAGCTAGGTTAGTAGTACTAGAATAGGTGATCACATGTTGATAACTCAGTATAAGCACCTTCTAGCTGCTTAACAAACCACCTACGCTGATTTAGCTTGGCCATCCATTTATGGGCAAGTGTAATAAACACAGCCATTAATTAGGGCCACGATCAAGAAAACAACGGCAAGTTCTGCATAACTGTAAGCTCTGTTACCAGGACTGCTAACACACTAACCTAAGGGAGTCGGTTACAGGCATTTGCTGCCAGCTATCTGACTCATTTAGGCTGTCTGCCAGCTTAAAGGTGTGTACAGAGCAGCGTAACTGAAATGAACTGAATGGTACTCACCCATTGCTCAGTACAGTTAAACGTGGCATGGCTCTGTACGTGTTTTAATCGGATTTAAGCCTTGAAACTCAAAAAGCTGCACAGTGAACCTTGATTTATTTTGTTCGTTTACTAAGTCGCATGATGCAGAAATTACATGTTTCTACACTGTGTCTCAAAAAAAGCATCCCCGACATTTTCAACTATAACTTGAAAAATAATTATCAGATTTTGATAATTTTTGGTACAAATATTCCTGACACAACTTGATATCAAATAATCATTCAGTTTCCCAGCTCACCCAACGTTTGTTTCTGCACTACCTGGGGAGAGCACAACCAGCGAAATATCACTTTTTTATCCAATGCGATATGACTGCTTAATTAACATAATGCGTAAAAACACATTTTGGTCACATTTCTGACACAGTGGCTGACATTTCATTTCGTTTTCTATTTTTCAACTGTCTGCAGTAAAATTGCTTGAAGTATTGGTCCACTATGCGAACACAGGCAAGGAGACGCTTTCTCCATTCATTGACAGCAGTATCAATAATGTTCTGCTCCAAACCAATCCAGGCTGTACCAGTTGAGAGATGTTTTTCAAATTTTCTGTTTGTTTTAACACATATTTCGCTTGATATGATTTCCCTAGGTAGTGCAGAAGCATACATTAAGTGAGGTGAAAAACTGAATGGTCATTTGATGGCAAGTTGTCTGGATTACTTGTACCAAAAATTATTAAAATCTGATAATTGGTTTTCAGGTTATAGTCGAAAATGTCGGGGACGCTTTTTTGAGACACAGTGTATAGATTATAGATAATTTACTGCTGATACCTAACCAGGTTAGCCTACGGTAGACAACGAATGTCAAGACTCAAAGAGTGCATTACGACTGCATAACCAACATAGATAGCTGCACTACTTACATCCATAGCGGTCTCGTTTTCTCTAAGTGCCAGCAGCTGCCACGGTCCGATCATTTTCGCTGCGTTCTGAAAGAACTTCTTGCGACGGCAGCAGCAGGCCAGTAGACTCTTCAGCTGTTATCAACACAGCAACAACAGCGGTCACTTTCAACAGTGACATTTTCGCATTGTGTTGGACTGTAAAATACTAATCTATGTGACAAAAGCACTACACTCAAGAACGGGGAAAATGAACACTGTGTGGTACAGTAAACGGAAACTGGCCAACAGCACTACAGTTTCAAGCACTCCTATAATATGCAGACATACTGAGACCAGTAACACTTCAGTGTTTTGAAGCCCATCCTGTCTGTAAAAGAACTGCTACAATTCACAAAGGTCACTTTTGGGCACCAGCTTAAATGGAGCAAGTCAGAAAAAATACAATGGCTAGACAAATACAAGTGTGCATGTGTGTGTGTGTCTGTGACAAAAGTCAAAAAAGATACAGAAAAAATACAGCTGACAGTCCATGCACACAGCCAGACTTTGTACTAAAAAGACATCACATCTGCATGCTACTCCAAAAGAAAGTTCTGTTGTAAATTTTTTTTCTAGAATGTGAAGCAATTCTAGCTGGATGTCTTTCTTCATTCCACCAACAAATCTCAACAGATCTCAATGAAAATACAACCCAAATCCACTAGACCAGATGTCAGCCTTAACCATCGAGCCATAGATGATTTTAATCTTTTGCAAAAAAGAAGAAGAAATAAATAATCAGCAGCCACAATAACGGAATACTAGTGTACACAGAGGATGAGTACATACCATAATACTATAGAGCTCTCCGTCATCATCGCATGCAACACCACCGGGACAGTAGAGGTCGAACCATCCCTCCTTGCCTTCACGAATACCAAGAACTGTCTGGTGGACATCACAGCGACTGTCACTGCTGATGTTACGCAGAGTTGGCTTCATGTGCCTGCCATGCATTACAGACACAAATGAAATGCCATTCTAGTAACCTTCAAGGTCATCCAAGGTCGATGATTTATCTCATCTGAAATGCCACTCTAATGTCTCACTGACCACAACTAGTCATACCAGTCACAGCAGGTCAACAGCGACCACATCGACACAGGTCTGCGCTGGTTTCTCACGAAAAAATTAACAGAAAACATGACTACTGTAGTCGCTGTGTAAGACTCAGAGACGCAGTAGTGATTGTCACATTGTTTACTTTTTTGTTTATCTGCAGACTCTTTTCGTATGATAATGAAATACAAATATCCATTTACTAAGAATTTTAAATACCAGTACGATAGATGACATGATCACTGAAATCGTACACATAACAGCACGATTATCAACTGAAATAAGTCTGTAACATGTTAGCAGCAACAGCCATTGTCAGTAACCTTCAAGGTCATCCAAGGTCGATGATTTATCTCATCTGAAATGGCATATGCCAGTTCCTATTAGTGACTAATAGTACCCTGAGCCATATCACTCACCATTTCCGAGATACGGCCACCAATAGCTCGAAGCTTTCCATTAAAAATTGCAGCCAAACTGCTGCAGACGGAGACATGGTTACTATTGACAGCTTATAGGAAGTTGCCAGCACCCTATCCAATTGTACCACCATGGACCCCCTATGACTTAACGTTCATCTACAATACCGGACAACTGGCATTGCATAATGCATTATAACTCTTCAAGGCCATCTAAAGTCAATGATTTACATGTCACTTGAAAGCCAATTTGAGACTTACTATTAGTGATCAATAGCAACCTAGGCCCTATCTTACACCGTTTAGCCACATTATATTCGTGACAGATGGCAGACAGATAGACAGACAACAGCTCACACCAATAGCTCGACCGTTACTTAAGTACAATTGGCTAAAAATCAGACATCAATCAATGTAACAATATCAATTCTGATATACAGCTGTGACTAGACTGCTAAACTTTGCTACTACGAAGCAAGTTTACTTACATTGTAAACAGCTCATGAGCCAGTGCACTGCAAACACACAACAACACAGTATTACAACTAGATTCGGTTTAAACCAAGAACTTACAACAAATCACAATATCACAGTATCAGTTTCGCTTCACCATAAGTAAACATTCTTTCAATGCAGACTGCCTGCAGTCAATATACAGCTAGCACTAAAGTCCATGATCTATTGCAGCATTGCATAGCAAATACAGCTTCTATACTACTTGGTCCTGTGAGTCTCAGTGCTTAGAAGTTCCTGGCGGAATCGAAAGACATCTGACTAATGTGACAAATGTTCTCGATAAATAACTTTCTTATTTCATTTATTTCAATGTCTGTCTTCAATGTCTGTCCTCGCCATCCAATGCTTCAACGTGGTCTGGCTTGCAGACACCGATCCAGATTCAGAGTCTACACTGCAACCATTTCAGACACGATTTTCCATAGTTTAGTATTTCAGCCCTGAGTAAGTAATTACCTTGAAAGCAAAAAAAAACAGATAAATAACTATAAAGCACAATGCACAGTCAAGTAATCAAAACAAAACAATATGTAAAACTGACTCGTCTGGAAATGGAATCGGCTGAAGCAGGCTTGCCATGCACGGCCTCCAATCCTGGAATTCTGACCTGCAGAACAATAATCAACCGAATCGGAATCACTGCCTTATGTGGAATTTAGACAATAGTCAAGAACAGTACAGGCTGGGCCAATAACAAAACGTGGCACTTCACTTTTGTCCATATTTTGCCGATTACTGACAGTTTTTCCAAATTTTTTCACTGGCACATTCTGTGGACAATTTGCAATTATGTGATCACTATATATCTCACCACACTGCAAATGTGTCTCTACACTACATTGTGAAATACAAATGTAAGAAATAAACTAAAGATAATAACAAACATTTAGGCAAATGTAAAAAAAACATTTTAGACCAACGGTGCAGTAAATGATTTAGCTGACACTAGACTGTGGTAAACCCACACAGTTTAATATCATACGGATCAGCGCAATGTTGCTCCGAAGTGTTTTAACAATTTTACCAAAATATTTGTTTGTTATCATTGTTATGCATTCATATTTCATTCATATTTCACAAGGTAGTGTAGAGACACATTTATGGTGTGGTGAGATATATAATAATCACATGATTGCAAATTGTCTGCAGAATGTGTCAGTAAAATTTTTTTTGAAAATCCAAAGATATAAATAAAATGAAGATATGGACAAAAGTAAAGTGCCACATTTTTTATGGCCCACGGTGTAGATATCACAACAGAACACCTATATTAAAACTAAGAACATGTGTATGATGTTGATATAAGGATATGAGAAGCCTGTATTATAATGAAAATAAATAATTGGAGCTTATGGTGCAATGAGATGATATGCATAATATGCCAGAGGAACCAAACAAACAGAGGCTGATTTCTTCCAATAAATATGACAACAGCTTACATAAGTGACTAGACCATGGAAAAACAGTTACCAATGAGGCTATGCAGAAACATAGTCAATTAAATACTTAATAAATATTCTTAATTTAGCAAACATGAAAAAAATCAAAAATGCTGCAATCAATCAGTAATGTTAAAGAGTTGTGAAAAATGACAGATTTTGAAAAAAAATACGGTTGAAAAACGAATCACATCCTTTAGAAAAAATGTTCTCAAAAAATTAAAATATGGTAAATACGAAATTGCTGAATTCTTTTTCAATCATTTAACAATTAAACCAGCACCAACTTGCCACATCTTTGCCAACAAAAGTATAGAAACAGCTTCAAAGTATTAACTTTAACAAACAGCAATCACTAACTGCTAACAAACAGCAACATTCAGAATAAACAGGGATAATAAACACCGATTTCAGCATTAAAAAATGCAATGATCTCACATGGTATGAAAGATAGCGAGATAGGTCATTAGTCGATGGTCGATATCAGCAAGATCAAAGTTCTGATCGTTGATTCTTGACAGATGGATTCTAGCAACAAAACACAACATCAATGAGTGACTATTCACAGTATCCAACTACAAAGCAAAACTAACAGACAAGAATACCCTATAAATTTAACCCAATTCAAGACGTGCCATTCTGCCATGTAAATAGTCAGCCAGTGACACAGTCACTAATTTGGCGAGAGACGGCATTTACTTACTTTCTGCTTGGCTCATGGTTTTCTTCCAGTTTTGCTGGTCCCATCTGAAAACTCATCCATTCTGCATCTCGTACTCCACACCTTTGTGCCTAAGCAGTGACGCTCATGTTAGTGTGGACACTTTACTATTGTTTCTGTTACTTACATACAAACTTAGTTACTTTGCCAGTACAAAATTAAGTGAATTTAAACAAAATCCATCAGCCAAATGGTACAAAGTCAAACCTACAACTTATCACCAGACCAACACCAAAAACATTTCACCACCAACTCGTATATAAAAATACATCAAGCCAGTACAGCTCAGAAACACTGAAACTAACAAAAATATATGCAATTTAAAAACAGAAAGTAATGTACATTTTCTTATCTTCATAGCAGGTGTATATGGCAGCCAAGCAGACAGCAACAAGGTTTGTAAGAACTCTGATGTGTGGACATGTGCTGCCAACGCCATGTACACTGAACACACACCACATCCAACCTGACTAATAAGCTACAAGTGCAAAAGTTCATCAGTTTACAAACTTTATATCACAGCGACATCTAGTGAAAAACGGAAATCGTTCCAAGAACAGCAGCAGTCGCCAAAACGTCAACATATTAGTGAATAAATATTGCAATTTAGCAAATTTATATAGCTTATTAGTTACTATTTCAGCTGAGGAGTTTATTGATATAAAGATAAGAAGCCATATGTTTAACACTAACACTGTGTGTGATCTCAAATCTCAGGTGATGTGTCGTAGCTCTGAGATTCATTACTGTTAAGAGCCTTAAACAACACTTAACCATATTTTAACACTTAACCATATAGATCAAATGATATGCACATCTCAGTGATATATGATAAGCTTAAAGGTCAATGTTCATTTAAATAATTCTGTTTTTGATACACCAAATATTTTCCACCAGAGCAAAACTACCGTAAAAGTATAGTGTAATGAAGAAGTTGCAGCTTTAGGGTAAAAAGTGCATCATCCCACTGTCACATAATACTGATATATGACAGTGATAAACATGATGTGTGACTTGCCCTGAAGCTAATATTATTGAGGTCCACACATGATAGTAATATCATCATAATCTAACAGCTAAATTTCAATCCAGGGTGACCACTCATTTTCAAAAAAGGATTTTACACGACTTTTCCACGACCACACAAATGAATATCATGACCTATCAGCACATATTTTTCCAAATACAAAAGGGTGGGCCAACTAAGGAGTCTGGTGGAAACTGGTGAGCTCCCCCAGCAAGGTCTGGAGAAAGTCGTGCATGCAAATGCATTCTTGGTATACTTTATAATCACAGAGTGGCTCTAGCAGAAAGGAAAATGCACATTTTCTGTTCCACAGTTTCAGTAAGACAACCACAAAATCCACAACATTAGGCTTATTTTCTAGGACTTATCCATGACCTTTGCTGTTTTCCACGACTTCCCAAAACCAGTGGTTACCCTGTCAATTAAACACAAAGCAATGACATGCCTCTTGACAAAGCGCTGGGCAACGGCGATTCCATCATTCTGTGCACTTAGTGCCTGAATGTATTCCTGAATGAAGGTCCGCATGCGTGGGTATTTCCCGAAATCCTGCACCAGACAACAATTCTGACACTAAATGTAAAAGACAACAACAGCTTGTTGAATCAGTGATTTAGTACATGCTCCAGTCTTTGCTCAAGCCCTCAGACCTCAGACCACTGGACTTGGCCAAAAAAATTCCGTAGCTTGTTCATATTGCACTATACGTTGCAGCATTATGCCTTCTGATGTATCTTTACAGTTTGTTTGAAAAACATGGTGTCATTAACATTTTGCTGTGCTGTTGTTTTGCAAAACATGCTGAAATTGTGAATAAAAATAATAACTCCTTGCAAACACCACAAAGTATGCTACTGCAGTACTACATTTCTAATTTTCAATGAGCAACCTACTTCTCTGACTCACTCCAGATTAGGCAAAGTCCTCAAAATGTACCCCTAAATAATAACTGGGCACTGTTTATTAATCAAAACAGATAATCTGACAAGATTGGTCACTTCACTAACATAAACCATGCCTGATAAAAATACAGACCTGGTAAACTTGGCTGATGCAGCTTAGCTTAGCAAACCCAGGAATGTGCAAAAGTTACTAATGCAAGAATTCAAGTGATGACAACTGTATATGTGGAATGCAGACAAAAACCACCAACAGATCTGATAGATCTAATAACTGCACCAGAGAAAGCAAACTAAGCATATACATTCATCTGTTATGAAAGAAGGAGACATAAAATAAATACGTACATTATTACGAACATGACAACAGAAACTAAATAACATCACAGCCAGAATCTCACCGTATTGTGTTTAAGGATCCGGTGTACGACAGGTGTGAAAAGTTCAATGACTATCTGAGATCTCGGGCTATCCTTGCAATGCTGTACAAAGCACAGACCAGTGTTTACGTTAACTTACGGTGCACACACATGTGTGATAAAATAAGACAAAACAACACAAAACAACTGTAAACAACTTATTTTGTCCTACCACTGTACAAACAAACCCCAGTGATAAAGTGAAGCTTCTATGTGATTTTGTCGGGCCACGTCTTGCCCTGCGGTAAACAGTAAATGGAGTCAATGACGACCATGTCCAGTTGTTTCATGGCTGCCATTCATTACAAAAGAGCTCAGCATAAAACAATCAGTGTCAGATTCACCTCCATAAGTACTAACATTGCAGCATGCCCCAGTGCAAAACTGCCTTCGGCATGTAATTAACAGTACGGTGCTACTAGATAACTAGTAGTGACGAACTTAGACACAGATCAATAGTTAGAGTGCCAATTAGGATGCAGAAATCATTATACCATGAAGGGCACACTTACAGTGTTCAAGTTATTTGTGGTCAGGCAGTGGAGCTATTTATAGTCTAACTGGGTAATTGCCACTCAGACTGTGTCAAACAGCTGATGGCAAAAACAAAGAAACATGTTTGTTGTAATAAACTAAAAAATCTCAAAAACCTGGAATATACACTGTGAGGTATAAAAAAACACACCAAAAATTTATTGATCATAACTTGAAGGCAGATAATCAGATTTTAATAATTTTTGGTACAACTATTCCTGACACAACTTGCCATCAAACGGTTATTCAAGTTTCCATCTCACCCAACATATGCTTCTGCATTACCTGGGGAAATCAAAACACATAAAATTGGCATTAAAATAAACAAAAAACGCCAAAAGCCATTCGTGACATTACTGATAGTAACTTGCAGAAGGACATCGAGATTTTAATAGTTTTTTGGTATAAACATTTCTGACATAACTGGCCATCAAATGGCCATTCAGATTCCCAGCTCACCTGATGTCTGTCGCTGCATTACCTGGGGAAAGAGAACAAATGCAACAAGAGACAAAAAAGAAAGAAAAACATCAGTAAATTTAATCATTTCAGATACGTAGCCCTTAACAGCTTTGATCACAGTCCATTCGACAGTATTTGCAGTGCTATGCAGCAGCGAGTTTATGGGACTCTGTTTAGGAATAT
>Ga0209454_1000958_pt1 | contig 16807 bp, 11 predicted proteins | sample WorMetHERISLAND1_2_FD_187400 | JGI IMG/M metagenome (GOLD analysis project Ga0209454, IMG submission 187400) | Marine gutless worms symbiont microbial communities from Max Planck institute for Marine Microbiology, Germany - Olavius geniculatus... | ecosystem: Host-associated > Annelida >...
TTTTATACACAGCCGAAGTTATGACCGTTTAAAGAATTGCTTAATTTTTCCCATAGGCGCCATTGTAATTTTTTTGATTTTTGCGAATAAATACGTTAAATATTAATTTTAAATTTTTTACTTTTTAAAAGGCACATCCTTGCGCAAAACCGCGTCGTTTAAGTTATCGCGCGCAAAAATCCGCCGAACGGTCTGACCTGTAGGTGAGTTTCTGAAAAAAAGGTATATAGCTAGAAAAATTTTTGCGTATATTTCACCCATTTGCCGGGAAGACCCCCTTAAAGGGATTTGCATAAAATTTTGCACGACGGGTCCCCTTGCCAACATAATCAACCGTGTCAAATTTTATTTCAATCAGATTAAGGGTTTTGATTCTGTGGGGGTCGAATTTTTGGCTTTTCCATAAGAAAGAGAAGTCGCCGTTAACACAGGGCTTAAACTACCGTTCAGCCTGTGATAATACAAAATCATTGGCACATTTTTTTACCTAGAGACCATGATGCAAGCAACATAAAAATTACCTCAGCTAACTGCGCCGATCACTACACTTAAAGGTCACAAACCAGCAGTCTGGCAGAATGATGAAAGGAGAAAACATTACAAAATATGTAGTCAAACACGTTCAGAGAAATGAAGATATAAAACTCCTACAAATATACGTTAATACCTGAATTTATTATGAAAATTAATGTTCCTTTCGGAATAGAAATCACAGCAGCATCTGGCAAACAAAAATTCTCTAGCATTGACAATAAACCATAAACTGACGCTGGCTGATCTGATGAAGGCTCAGACTCACATATCACTTCTGGTGGCATCACTGGCAGCTGCCCAACCTGCTGCAGCTGCAGCACAGACTGGGCTTTATCTGGTTCATTAGTGTCTCTCGTGACTAACTCCTGCTGTAGCGTAGACTCGGCCTCGGCTTTATCTTTGTTGAAGACATCCAATGCCTGATTTTAACAGCGTTACGCAACCATAACTGAAATGCACCGCAATGAAGCATGTTACACAGAAAATTGTTGTATACATACCATAAACCTCTTAAAATAAGGACTGACGGCAGCCACTCTCGGGTCTGCAAACGAAAATACATTGGATTTTTTTGTATTTATACAAACTTTTCACGTAATGTTTTGGCAATAAATTATAATATTCTAACCATTTTACTTTCTAACTCTGAAAGCAAAGTTATTATTTCAAGTTATGTCATGCAACTATAGGCCTTCAGGAAGCTTTACAAGATAATTCAAATTTTGTTTGCTAAGGTGGCAGCAGAAGTTAATGAATATGGTTGGTTTAGCTAGTGCTTGCAGCTATTTGTTTCAGCTTTTAGATGCTAATAGCTGCATCTAACAACTGCATCAACTAGCTGCAACTACTGGGTCCAGCAACTAGCACCCTTTACTACAAGCAGCTGATTCTTAGTAAATTGCGTAAAGCAGCCTATTGCACATAGTTATTGATTACTGCATCATTATTAATAAAATTTTAACAAAATTTAATACTTTTTAACGATACTTCAAAAACACATATGTTACTTTTTCAATATGACACAAATATGTCTTTATGTGACAAACACTCTTACACAGCATTATAAATGTGCCAAAATGCAACATACAAAATGTCACAAGGTAGCCAAAAAATGAAGAAAAAAAATTTCGTCAGTTTTCCAGGAGCTTTCAAAGCCATAAACTTACTTTTCTGCTTGGTTAATGCAACAAGTTATTTAATAATTATTATGTGTGGAGCACTTTAAGCTCCCCAATAGAGTCTGCAGTAAAGCCCTAGCTGCAAACGGATTTTAAAACATGTTGCACTGCAGAAACCGCATTTGGTGACACTATTTTTGTTTCTTGCAATTTTTTAAAGGATAGCGAATGGATGCGAAGCACTGAAGTTTTTTCTTGGACTTTCTAAAAATTTAACCACATTTACTTTTTTATCAATAATCTGTACTACTATAATATTGTTTACCTATTAGCCTATATTAATTTTTTGCATTGTGGCTTTCTGCTAAACGTATTAAATACAAGCTCGTTGTTCTTTAACTATATTGTAACTATATGTGCCAACATAACATAATTTTTTGATTTTTTTCCGAAGTTTTTTCAAGTTCCGAAAATTTCCTAAAATAAAAAAATGAGTATTTCAAATTGGTGGCTATTTTGTAATTAGCATTAAAAACGAAAGAAAACTGTTAAAAATGCTTGGACGTTCTGACACAAACACAATAGCAAGTGTGTAAATGTACCGCTGGTGACAAGCACTTCTTCTTCTTGAAAATCTTAGGCTTTGTTCGACTTCTATTAAAAGCCTAAAACAAAACCAATTTTACACAGTTGAAATTCAATGTTAAATAATGGGCAAATGACTTGGGATTGCTCAATATCCCATTACCATGCATTTTATTTTATATTTCCGTGAAAATGTTTAGATTTCTGTAATGGCTAAGAGCATTTGCACTATTTCCTCATTTTCCAATAAGGCACTTTATAAGAATGCTTTTTTCTCTGATTAAAGATAATATTTTAAATCTAAAATACTTTATTTAGTCCTCTATTGGTAGCGCTAAACATCATTACAGTCGGTGCAATTGTTATTAAGATATACCGTAGCCAAAAACCGAGGTTATTGAACTGGTGTTGTAGCTTGAACATTTTTTCACGCTAAAAAATCGGTAAGCGGTCATGTTGAAAAATTTATAACTTTATCATTTTTCAATAAAATCAAATTCTGTTTGGCACTTAGCCGTAGAACAATTGAGTAAATAAATTTGTAAATTTTCAGATTAAAATGCTAAACGGTTGCTGAGAAAACAGCGAAAAACTTTAGGGGCCCACTTTTTTCTCCCGCACCCTGTATATGGCACAATCGTAAATTAACACAATGCGACTAATTGACGAACTGCACTTCTAAAAAAGTCGATAATTTTCTTTGTATGTTACTAGCATAACTGAGTGCCATGCCAGCATCCAAAAACCGAAGTTTTTTTAACAGAATAAAGCTTAGCTTACGTACAAACGGAAGGCCATGGTAAGCCGTGGAATTTGGACAATTTTGCCTCGGTGAGCAACAGAATTTTGCGAACTGGCCCGCTGAATTTCACAAAATTTTTCGTAGAAAATTGGGCCTTGTTGATAACGCATAAAAATGGTAGACAAAGACAAAAAATAAAGTAAAAAAATAAAGTTAAGTGAAAATCACTTGAAATTACATATACATTTATATTTAAGCTGATCATCTTTACTTCAATAAAATGTAACTGCCTAACAAAAAGACACAGCATTTTGCAAAAAAGAGGTCAAAAATTAACAGTGAGAAAAAATGACACATTTTTGAAGACAAATCTTGTTATAAACTTACACTCTTCTTTATTTATTTTTCTTTATGTATTTTCATGTCATAAACAAAACTGTTTGTAGTGCAACAAACACTGTGACAGATCAAGTGTGGTTTTTTAAAATCCAGTACAGCATACCGACAATGACGACATTTCATCTTGTGCCACGTATTTAACAATTCTCTTTCGCGTACTACGTCTTACTTCCATCTGCAATAACATGCATGTACGTTAGTCACAGTTACAATTTAATACCATTCCCAACCCTAAGGTTACAAAAAAGTAAAGTTCAGTTAATGGCTAAAGGTCTCACTCAGCTATATTTGCTGAAAATCACAAATTTTTCCTACCCTTGTCTTATACAGTGTCCTCGTTCAAGGTGACTCCCTTCAAAGTTATGAAACAGCTTCACAGTTACTGAAACTAGAGTTTTTCAGGCAGCCGACGATAAAGATTTGGTAATTCTAGCTTGCACCGTTTTTGACTGATCTACCCGTGTGATGGATGGACAAACAGACAAACGAACAAAATTGCGTAATGACCAGAAATTTTAACTGGCCAATTTCAGCTAGTTAGCTGACCATACCAGGTTCACATGTGCATCGCACTAAAACATGATAAGATGTCAAAAATATTAAGGCTGGCTAGCAACTATAAATATGTAAAAACACTAGTCTGTGTCACCACTGTGTTGTTCACTTGTGTGACATAGCAGAAAACACTGCGTGATCAGATCTGTAATTCACGATAGGCTTTCCATGTAAAGCTATTGCCCATTTAACCTTTTGACACAGCAGCAAGTGAACTAAACCTATGTGTGAAGAATTAGTTAAGGTACTTCAGGGAAGCACTGATCAGTTACTTACACTGGAGGCAAGGCTGCATCGTTGGTGTACTGTTGTTGTAGTGTTCTTAGACGACGAGGTACCGGTGACAGTACTGCTGCTGCTGCTTAGCTTGCGTTTGGAAGGTGGAATCAGCTCCACTGGCAGTGTTACTGGCACAAGCTGCTTTTTTCTTGCTCGACCGACTAAATGCAGTGCCTGACAGCATACAACATGTATAGAACATAGAACACTTGTCACGCCATACAGCCAATAGTGCCGCATCTGCCTACGTTTCTTTAGCCTGAGACAGACACCAGTTTACACTGTAAAACCACAGATATGCAGCATATGGGGCTCATGCATTACACGGTTGCCTACTTATGCCCTAGCCGGCTTCCACATTTTAGTGTAATCAGGCGAAGTATACACAAATACCCAGGATCAGGCTGACTCTCAACCTGCAAAATCACACACCTTTGCCAAAGCGTAAATCTGATCAACAGTCCTCATTTGCAAAATTCAAACCTGACTCTTTTGACTATTACAGAGACCCAACGAACAACATTAATCACAACCATTTTACAATGCCACCAGCTAATTAGTGCATCTAATTAGTCCACCATTTTTCAACCGGGGTTTCATGAAACATAAGGGTTTTGCAAGCATCTTACCAAGGGCTCCACCACTGGTCAGTGAAAAAGTAAAAATAACCAAAGCTGTGCTGTGAAATCACGTCACACACAACGATGCCATAAAAATACTGAGCTTAAATTCATTGATCAAATTCACATTTCTAGCCATCTATTTTTGTACAGAGTGCGGAATATTTTTGCTTTTAGTAGAGTTGTAAAAGCGTTATTTTTTATGTGTAAATGCATCATGCCAGATTTTTTACCTCATGCGTTAACACATTAATAAGACATGATTATTATTGCTGAGGGTGCTGAATTTGCAAGACCTGAAAATAATGGACCGCGAAAAAATCAATGTCTGAAAATTTTAATACTTAAAAAATAAAGAACCAAATAACATTCTCTTATCTAGATTTTATTATTTGAGTAGTGCTGAAATGGCAACAACAGTTTAATTACTTGAATTCATTTGAATGTCAAATAACCGCAATTTAACAAAATATTGGAACTCCTGCTTCACAGAATTTTGTAAATTTACATATGTATATGTGCGTTAATTTGTTAATGCACGTTAATTTATTAAAACGTTAAGTTGCAACATTAATTAAACAGCTATAGTTGTTAACAACTTTCAAATAACTGCACTGTACAATAACGTATTGATTAAAATTAAGAAAAAGAATGTAATTTATGTAATTTATTTTAATTCTTGAAACATTCTGTAAAAAATTTTTTAAAAACTCACAAAGCGGTGTAAAACTGGCAGTGTACGAGTAAAATAAAATAGCACATATTTAATGAGGCGAAATGTAATAACCTAATACCAATAAGATTATACACAGTTGCAGTGCAACGTACAGTCTTTTACCATGTACACTTAAGACTTTTATCATTCATTACAAATCAGGCCACCACATGCACAATATAAGACAACTGGCCTCAAAAATAAAACATACCCAAAAAGCTAACTTAAAAGAAGCACAACACATATGTACCAAGATGAATTCGTCACAGATGAGAAATCCATCATCATCAATATCACTCAGCTCCCAAATACGACCCAACACACCAACACGAAGCTTTGACTTCTTAAGTATCTGATACAGAAAGCACATACAATCCCCAATCATCAGGGTTGTTAACAATACTTGCGAAAAGTATTGGCAATACCAATATTAATACTTTGGCCAAAAACTATTGCCAATAACAATACCAATACTGTTGCAGAAAAATATTGACAATACCAATACCAATACTTTTACAGGCAATACTTTTTCTACTCATTCAGCAATCACAGGTGCATTCAAGAGGGGGCCCAGCTGGCTGCGCTTTTTTCCTTCGTCGGTGTGGTAGTCAACTTCAACAGTGCGTCAAGATTTTGCATGGCCTATTCCACCTCAAGTTAACAAAAGGCTTTCTATGTGGGACTCTATAGAACAAAGACAGCAAAGTGGTCTCATTTTTTCGCTCGTCACGCTTGCTATAAGACTAAGTTGAGTTGTTGTCCAAATAAGAAATGCTACCCATGGGCAGTGACATCCATACATAATGGTGGAAATTTTTTTAGCACTATGACCGCGAGCGACAGTTGATGGCAGTAATTACATTAAATGAGGAGGGAATGGGCTATATCACACGCAAAGCAAGAGCACGGAGCGTCAGCTGGTCTGTAGCTCATGGTCAGGTTATAATGCAAACGTTTTTGAGTCTGTTGTGAGAGTCTTGACACCTGTTTTTTCATCCGCAGAGCAGTAGGACCCCAGCACGTGTCCATCGCATGTAGTTTACGTTTCCCTGCACGGTACACAGAGGCCTGCGTGCGTGCGGGCAGACACACGCAATGTTGTGTTTTGGGCGTTGTTGTGCGGCAGCCGCTGCTTGCTGACAAAAGTATTGGTATCGAGTATTGCCAAAAAATAGCTAAAAAAAAGTATCGCCAATACCCATTTCAGCACTACGGACGAAAAGTATCGTCGATAGTATATTGGTAGCGATACCAATACTGCGATATTAACAACCCTGACAATCATGACGGTGAACCTGTACTCACAACCATCCACCTCAAGATATATGCATGACTATTTCATTTCTCAAACTAAAAATTGGCACAACAGCTGTGTATACCCTGTAGAACATTAAAAATTTTAGTTTTACAATGCTTTTTCATTTCAAGTAAAAGCCCGTACAACAGCGTACATACAAAAACTGCAATGCACCAGTCAAAAATGTTCAAACGATGGCATAATAAAAATGCCACATTCAACTTGAAGCAGACAAACTAACAAACTCACCTGGAAGACTTTGTCTCTATGCAAACGACCATCAACTGGTTTCAAAGATTCAAATTCTTGATTATATTTCGCTTGTTCTTTCACCTGTGAACCAGCATAGAACAAAAGTCCGGTACTTCTTATATAAGACACACTCACACAGCACTTTACAGTCTCAGAACTGGCAGCTGATTGACATTACCTAACAATATCACAATGCCCTAAGTGGCAATTTATAGCCTGCATTGTGAACATTTGGGCGCATGCACATGCATCAGTTTGCAGCTTACAAAATGGTGCAAAAGTTGCCTTAAATACGATAGCTACGATCGACGGTTAGCTAACTGTCCGATGTTGGCCAGTTAATTTGACGGCCATTTTGACCATTTGTTAGTGCAACGAAAAACGCAAGTTATGCAAATCTGTTAGTTAACGCTAACTTGACCGGCCAGATAAGATCCAGAAACCGGCCCATAATCAGCCACAATAGCTCTTAACCCTACTACTTATTTAGCATTGCACTAACAGTAAAAGGCTCGGTTGACTTGAGCATGTAGTAGATTTGCAACTTGCTCAAAATTGCCTGTAAATCACCTGCTTGCAAATGAATACAAGAATCTAGTCCCTTGTGTCAATACCACTCACAAACTCTAATATAATTTTCGCCTCAGATTCAGTGAGTTTCTCGCAGACATTGTGCGCTTTATAAATTAAATTAAAATTTTAAAAATTTACTTAATTAAGCCTATAACTCACAACCTAAAAATAATGAAAAACAAACATGGTCTCTCAAGTACAGGTTCTGTATTTTCAGTGCTCACTACTTCCGTACATAATTAATTCTACATAAATTAACAGGTACTATTTTTTGGCAGTCAAACACTGTCACAGTGCAAACAGCCTAAATGAGAAACTAGCACAATGATCACATCGTCATACAGGAAATTTGTTTACCAAATTTGCAAAATTTGCCATTAACGGTTCTTCCTAAACAAACAGCAGTTTAAGAGAAATTACCGAAATGGCCCACAGATTAGCAGCGGTATCACACGCAGCATCAATTGCAGCATATGAAGTGCTCTGCAACACCACACCCAACACTCAACATTCCATTAGCTACTCCTGATATCAGAAGCTATCACTAACTTACTCAAAAATACATGTTGTAAAATTAGCGAGTAAGTACTGACAGTTTCATCATGGCAATTAGTATGCTATAAGTGGCCGTTTTGCATTGCAGCAATGTTAATAAAAGCTATGAACTGTTTAAAAAGCAGCTTAAAACAAATTTGCTTAACTGAGGCTGCAGCACATAGTGACTTCTTGGTTTTAGGTGTTGCGTACAAATGTAATTCATTATTATTATAAATTATAAACAAAACAAATATCAAGGCTATTTAGCTACAATGAAGCACTGATACCAAAAACATAATTGTCCAAAAATTATACTAGCAAAGGCACTGTCACTAATGTCGAAGCTTTGCAAAAAAAATTCTTCAACAATACATGCATGTAATCACTACATCCATTTTATGATCAACAAGAAAAATCTCACCATGTCCGAAACTGGCAAGAGCAACTAGTTTACCAAATTACACATCTGTGCTTACAAAACATCCAAACTATGTGCATCTGCAAGAAATAAATAACAATACATAGTGTCCTGTCACCAGCGGTTAACAACAATGTTCACACTGTAGTCAAAAAATAAAATTTAAGGACTTTCAAAAACTGTCACCATTAACTTGGACTAAATGTTAAGATTACTTTATATCATAACACATCATGCAACATGTTGCTTAATGTCAAAAATTGCATGGAATCAAGTTGAAACCACTTCAAAATACTGCTAGCATATCAATTCCAAGTGCTCAATAAGTTTCTTTTCTTTGAAAGCTGACACAGGTACAGTAGGTTTGTAATTTGCTCAAAGTTGCTAACCACTACTGGTTAGCAACTTTGAGCAAATTACAAACCTACTGCATGCATGCAACCCAGCCTCTTACCCTCAGTAATATGGGAAATAAGAAAACTAGCAATTGCAATTGAATCACATGAAAAACGGGGGAGAAACGGCCACGTGTCAAGTCACAGACACTTTAAGGGTAAAAATTATTATGTTGCCATCAAATTTTACCCCCACAATGACTTGCCAAGTTGCTGGTACCGCTATGCCACTGCAGTACAATGAAAATTAATATTGGGGTTACGGTTAAGTTTAGGGTTAAAGTTAGCGTATTTCAGAGATTTATCATGGATGTTATTTTCCGTCCGCGCAGACAGACAACTAAACGAACCTGATGCTATTTTCCGTCCGTCATGGTCAAACAAAAAGTAAAACTGCATAAACACTACTTTTGTCTGTGTATATAGAAACAGGCATGTCCATAGGCCCTGTGGGTTCATATCATCACTCTAAGAAGCCATTGGCACATTAATTAATAAGAAATTAACATTTATTATATACAGTATTAATTATTAATAAAATCATGTCATTTACTGAACACCAGAGCATCTGCGTGCATTTAAAGGCAATTATGTTTGTCAGAAAATTAATGAAGACGGAGCACAGCATCAAATTTCCTGTTATTTATCTATCGCCCTAGAATTCCTCTCCAGTCATGATGCCACTGCTCCAATAAATGTAAAAATAATAAATAACAAACAGTGGAAAAAGCATAAAAAAAGTAGAAAACAAGAACAAAAACAAAAGATAGAAATAAAATGCAAGTGAAAAAAATGATTAAAGGAGCCAAAATAATTGTTCGGTTGCATCTATGACAGTGTACTAAGCGGAAAAATTTTAGTTCGCTTTATTTCACTTTATGCATTGCATATGACTTAAGCTGTCTAGAATTTTCTATTTCTGTGATGTCAGTCTACCTTCACTGTATTGGGCACAGGGACTTACGTCACCTGCCCAAATTGCAATAATGTGGACAAAACTGTGGAGAATCAAATAGCTTGCTGCCCAGTTCACGACCAGGCCAGGAAATACACTTGGCTGGGAGACCAATTCCTGACAGATCCACAACATCTTTGAAGTTTCTTGGAGGGAACTAAAGTGGAAACGAATCCCCAGACAAGAAATAAAAAATATCATTGAGCAACACACTAACACACAGTCAGTGTGATGTAGACAATATCACCTTTTGTGATTTTTGCTGTTTTCTACAAGGTGGGCCAAAAAATGGCACAAAATTTTTATACTATCGAAAAAAAGAGAAAAATTGCAGTAACATTGTTACTGTTACACCTCAAACGTGTCACTACACTACCTAGTGAAGGTAGTGTAACGACACCTATGAGGTGTGGTGAGATCTTAAGTGTTATTGTTACTACAAATTTTTTGTTGTGTCCATTAGTCTCTTTCTCTTTCTCTCTCTCTCTCTCTTTCTTTTTCTCTCTCTATCTCTCTCTCTCTCTCTAGTAAGACTTAGTCATTTTCTAGCGCGGGTACAAATTTGGGGGCACAGCACCCCTTAGGGGCCGAAATATAATCTCCGAAATATTCGACTTAAGATAGATCAACATGAGCCCTTATAATTTGGTTCATAAAAGACCGAAGTTTACACAATTTTTTTTGTTGAACGCGGAGTTAACAGCGTTTGATAAGCTGTTTACCGCTTGTCCACATCTCTATCCAGTTTAAAGATATTTGCAATCAAACAAGAAAGTTGTCGTAAAACGTACTAAATTTTGGACGTTGTTTGCCCTCCCAAATTTTAAGGGAAGCGGTGCCCCCAAATTTCGTACTTGCGTTAACACCCCAACCTAAAGCCGCGTCAAGTGCCAAAGTTTCGTCGGGCTACACCCCCTAACTCCCAAGTTATCAAAGCCCATTTATTGCAATTTAAGCCAATTTTTGACCCCCCCCTTTGAAAAAAAATAGTAAGAAGGGCCCCAATCCCCGATGGAAAATGCGCTAGTAAGACTTAGTCATTTTCTAGCGCGGGTGGCCCGAACTCAAATGCATTGGTATAGGCCGAACGCGCATTGTCGACTTAGGGTAGGTCAACACGAGCGCTTATAACTCTGTTCATGGTAGACCAAATTTCATATAATGTTTTTTGTTCAACGCCAAAAAAATCGTACTCATAACGCCGTTTAGATTTTGTCGCTAACTCCATCGGTTCCAGAGATATTTGCGCTCAAACTCGAAAGTTGTCGTAAATTGCACCCAGTTTTGCACGTTTTTTGTCCTACCAAATTTTAAGGAAAGCGGTGCCCCCAAATTTCGTACTTGCGTTAACACCCCAACCTAGAGCCGCGTCAAGTGCCAAAGTTTCGTTGGGCTACACCCCCTAATTCCCAAGTTATCAAAGCTCATTTATTACAATTAAAGCCAATACCCCCTTTTAAAAAAACAGTAAAGGCGGCCCCCGCCCCTGATGGGAAGTGCGCTAGTAAGACTTGGTGATTCTCAAGCGCGTGTAAAAATTTGGGGGCGCAGCACCCCCTAGGGGCCGATATATGGTCTTCCGAAAAATGCACTTTGGGTGGGTACGATTCAACATCGAGATCTCCAAGGTCACTAAACCAAACTTTACCCAATTTGTTTCGCGTAACGCAGGAAAAATCGCGGTAAACGGAATAAAAATCCGATTTTGAAAATCTTTATCTGTTTCGGAGATATTCGCCGCCGAACTTCGAAGTCGTCCGAAATCGGGCCAAATTTTGCATGTTTTTCGCCCCCGAAATTTTTCTGGGGTGTGCCTCTTAAAATTTTAAAAAGCATTATAAAATAGAGTTTAGTACCTACCATCGTGGAAAATTTCACGCCGGTCGGCCCACGCATCTCGGAGATATCGCGTGGGGAGAAAAAAATAAAACATCTGGGCTAAAACTTAAGACTGCTCTGCAAGCTATCGCTTTCGCGAGGACTAATAAAACTAGAAATTTAGGGCAAGGCTTAACGTGAATTTGCCCGGCGCCTTAAGTCTGATTGTGGTGACAAATTTAGAGGGGTGAAATTTCCCCGGTAGCAAAGTCACGTGGCCCGCACACAAATGCATTAGCATACGCAAAACGCACTATTGAACTATTGACTTATGGTGGGTAAACATTAGCCGCGTAATCTCTGGTGTTAGTGGACAAAGTTTACCAATTTTTTTTTGTACTAGCGTTATCATTCCCGTCTAGCAGCACGGCACGTAGCAAAGTTTCATGAAGCTACTCTCTTTGGCTCCAAAGTTCTCGCGGCTAGTACGCTATATTTTAAGCCAATTTTTGACTCCCTTTTGAAAAAAGTTGTAAAAGGGGCCCCGTCTCCGATGGGGGTGCGCTAGTAAAACTTGGTCATTTTTTAGCGTGTGTAAAAATTTGGGGGCGCAGCACCCTCTAGGGGCCGAAATATGGTTTTTAGAAAAATTTGATTTGGGTGGGTAAACATTAACCGCGTAATCTTTAATGTTAGTGGACCAAAGTTCACCAAATGTTTTTTTTATTCAACACCGCATTAATTGTGCTTGCTAACGCTTTTTACCACTTGTCGATAGCTTTATTCGTTCCAGAGATATTTGCAGCCAAACTCGAAAGTTGTCGTAAAACGTACTAAATTTTGGACGTTTTTTGCCATCCCAAAATTTAAGGGAACAGTGCCTCCTAAAAGTTGTACCCGCATTATCACCCTCATCTAGCAGCACGACACGTGGCAAAGTTTTATGAAGCTACTCCCTTTGGCTCCAAAGTTATCGCGGCTAACACGCTACATTTTAAGCCAATTTTTGACTCCCCTTTGAAAAAAAATTGTAAGGGCGGCCCGTTTCTGATGGGGCGTGCGCTAGTAAAACTTGGTCATTTTCTAGCGCCTGTAAAATTTTGGGGGCGCAGCACCCCCTAGGAGCCGAAATATGGTTTTTCGAAAAATTTGATTTGGGTGGGTAAACATTAGTCGCGTAATCTCCGGTGTTAGTGAACTGAAGTTCACCAAATTTCTTTTATTTAACGCGGAATTAATGATAACATTGTTTACCGCTTGTCGATATCTCTATTTAGTTTAGAGATATTGCGGTCAAACTTGTAAATTGTCGTAAAACGTAGTAAATTTTGGACCTTTTTTGCCCTCCCAAATTTCAAGAAAGGCGGTGCCCTTGAATTTCGTATTTGCATTAACACCCCAACCTAGAAGCGCGTCAAGTGCCAAAGTTTCGTCAGGCTACACTTTTTAACTCCCAAGTTATAAGAGCTCATTTATTGCAATTTAAGCTTATTTTTGATTTCTTTTAAAAAAATTGTAAGGGGAGCGACCGTCCCCAGTGAAAGGGTGCGTTAGTAAAACTTGGTGATTCTCTAGCGCGTGTAAAAATTTGGGGGCGCAGCACCCCCTAGGGGCCGAAATATGGTCTTCCGAAAAATGCACTTTGGGTGGGTACGATTCAACATCGAGATCTTTAAGGTCACTGGACCAAACTTTACCTAACTTGTTTCGCCTAACGCAGGAGAAATCGCGGTAGACAAAATAAAAATCCGATTTTAAATATCTTCATCCGTTTCTAAGATATTCGCCGCCGAACTTTTAAGTCGTTCGAAATCGGGCCAAATTTTGCATGTTTTTCGCCCCCGAAATTTTTTTGGAATGTGCGCTTCAAAAATTTTGGACCGGCATTATAAAATAGGGCCTAGTACTGACCATCGTGCAAAATTTCATGCCGGTCGGCCCACGCATCTCGGAGATCTCGCGCTCGGAAAAAACATCTGGGCTAAAACATAAGTCCTCGTTTCCGGGCGAACTAAAAAACATCTAGGCTAATGTTTGAACGCTGAAAATGCAAGACTGGAATTTGAGGGACATGAATTTGTGGCACAAACTCGGTCAAAACTGCAGGGCTGAAAAATGCGAGACTTAGCTTATACATTAATGCTGTTTTAAAACGCAGATATAAATCGTTAATGTTTGCGCTTATACATTTCGTTTTTTGCAGCTTTATATTAGCGCTTACAAAAAATTAAATAAATTGTTTTTAGTTTTTACATGTAATACTTGCGTTTTTTTTTAAAATATGAAAGATCACTGCAGAGTGTTAGTTTTTAGTACAGCAACTACAACACCGAGTGCAACCACAACTACTACTACTATCTCTGGCATCTTGGATTTTGTTATTTATTTAACTGAGTAACTATTAATCCGGTAGCCATAATAATAACCATTATTCCGGCAGAGTGAACGGGACTTTGCACTGATTGACTGGGCATGCCAATGTCTGAGTGACATGCTGCTTTCCATTACGCATATGCGCCTGTACTGCATGCATTGTTCAACCGCAGGCGCCACCTAGCAAATGATTATAAATATAATGTATTTGTAGCCGTACGGAGAGCAACCAAAAACTAAAATTCGTGTAAATATGAAAAAAAGCTAATTCAACGAATAGCTAATTGGTATTTAGTTTTTGTAGAACTGATGCCTCATAGCTTAGCTAGATATAGCCACTCATAAAAAGGCTTGTTAAGCTTTGCAAGGTAAAGGTCGTAGCTAAACTTAGTTCTAAGTTATTTCCTGTAAAAGAAATTGCATATTCATTAGCTGCAGGCTAAAACGATGTTCGGTATTGACGCAGCTCCCAAAAAGACAATCTGTTGGCTCAACGTTGTCGGAAGGTGAAGCTTAAGAGTGTGTTTACATTTTTAGAGGCTATAGCCTGTAGCTAGGTTTCCGCACAGTAGGCTCAGAAATCCACGCCCTCTTGGACGTCACTCTTGGAATTGCGCAGTAGAAGGTTAGATGAAAGTCATTCGCTTCTGTCATAGCTCTACCAAAGTTCTGTCGGATTGTGCTGAGAATTTGCGTTGTAATAAAGTGCTAGAAAAGTTTACAAATACTTCCTATTAACTTAGGAGGAATCCCTCCTAGAAATATTATCGTGTAGGTGTTAGAAATTAAAATGTGGCTTAGGGTTAAGGATACGGTTTAGGGTTAAGGTTAGGGCGTAGTTTAGAAATAGCGTTTTTTAAAGATGTATGTGAACAATAGTAAACACCAAACATTAGCGTAAAATATCGGTGATGTATTCGAACTTATTGCAGGCCAGTGTGATTTAAGTTCTACCTTTTATTACCTTATTATTCTTTTTTTAACCTTTTATTTTTGTTTCAGTTTTCGTTTCGTCGTTTTATTGTGTAATTTAGGTTTTAGTTTTGTTTCCGTTTTTACATTTTTGTTATCGTTCAAATTTTATTTTCGGACTGATTTTTTGTTTTAGTTTTTGACGCAGTATAAATTAGATTAGTTTCAATTTTCAGTAGTTTCGTTGAACATGTCAACGCGCATTATTGTTATTGTAACACAACATCTTATACAAAAGCCAGTGGTGACGGACCACAACGAATAACATACGCAAAATAAAAAAAAATATTTAGTAAAAATGTAGAAATTTTTGATTAAGTAAATTGAATGCAGGTCATATATTTTGTCGCAATCACTCGGTCACGCTACACTGGTAAATTTTGTTATGTGAAACAAAATGTTGGCATACTGGAAAACGATGTAGAACGTCAAAAAGGACGAGAAAGCAATCAACGTTTGACGTGACGTAGGCAAGTGGATTTTGAAGCGAATAGCGAACTCCGGCTTGAGCAGCGAAATGTACCACGTGTGTTATGTTGTGTGACGTCATCAATTTTATCAGATGAGATGCATTACATACATCGTTTAGATGCACTTGCACACCCAACATCTCCAACTCTGCAGCTCGTGCCTTTAACAACCATTGACGTAAATATACAGAACTTAGCAACATTTGCAAATTTTTTGACAATTGTTTTTGCACAAACACCGCCATTTCAATTTTTAAACAAAACTATGTATCGATGTTGTCATCAGGCTCAGTAGCATCGACATGCTTTACAAGCATTAACCGTCTGGCAATCAAGCCCGTCGAGAGCCACAGCGGGGCTCGAAGAAATATTTTCGCGGTTCCCAAACATTTTTGCGGGGCCCCTTTAGGAAAAACAGTTTTGAATGTTTCTTTTCAAAATAATGCATTCTGATGTATTTTTGTATTTCTGAACGACGGCGCCCCCCCCAAACGTCGCGAAGCCCGGAGTAGCTTACTGTTACGGTTGATTTTCACCCTAGTTTGTTTTGTGTTAATTAAGTAGGTCGCGTGAGGCGTTTACGTTTCTTCGTCTACGCGAGATGTATATTTTTGTGTAAACCCGTTAATACGCGTATTATTGTGTGTTTTGTGCAACCCTGTGGTTGTTTGTTTTTTATTGTGTTTTCCTGTGCAACCGTGTATGTGTCTATCTGTCATAGACTATCATATGACTGTCTGGCCCGTCATATATGACTGTTTGGCTCGTGGTTGATTGCGCCTAGAATTACGCCGGAACAACCGGGCCTCTAGACAATAGCTGAACTGTCACGTAGTTTAGTTGCCGCTCAGAGTTAGAAGCGATCAGTTCGCTGCTGTTTGTGTAAGTCATGTGTTGGCTAGTTTAAGCCAGTTAGCCGTGGAAGTATAGTCCGGCGCTGGTAGTAGTCGTCGCCAGTGGATCTGGGACGCATAGTGAGCTGTGTGCTCGTATAGACGTCGATTTGCGATCAAAAAGGCCGCTGTTAACGGTAAGCTGAGTGTGTGTTTCATCATCATCATCATCGACAACCGTGGGCTCAACGCCCGTTGGTGTCTGACGCCATATCGCTGCCCACCGCTGCCTATCTAGGGCAGCGTGGCTTAATTCCTGCAGGGTTGCCCCACACCACTGCTCAATGTCATCTGACCATTCTCGGTG
>Ga0209454_1000960_pt1 | contig 16805 bp, 15 predicted proteins | sample WorMetHERISLAND1_2_FD_187400 | JGI IMG/M metagenome (GOLD analysis project Ga0209454, IMG submission 187400) | Marine gutless worms symbiont microbial communities from Max Planck institute for Marine Microbiology, Germany - Olavius geniculatus... | ecosystem: Host-associated > Annelida >...
AGATAAAGTTTACTGTCGAAGCAGGGTAGCTACTGACAGAACCAGTTGAGACAAGCCAGTTTGTACTCACGACACATTATGACGTCAGCATTACATCACGACTAGCGTAGAATATTTAACTAACAGTCATATTTTGTCTAAATAGTTTGAATTAGTATTTCCTCAGCTACATCTGGTAAAAATTTCATGCATTCCACTGAGTTATAAGAGAAACAAAAAGGGTGCTTTTTTATGAAACACTGTGTATATCTGTCTTTCTGTCTGTTAGTGTCGTGAGAAGCTAACAAGTCGTCAGCGGCTAGAGAGTGCAGACTACAAAGTGCGTCACGGCATCAGCGTGTTGTGTCTGTCCGACATTCGCAGATACAACTGTCATTCCATTCATCGCGCTGATAACGCTGCCGCCAGTGGGATGTCGGTCGTGCTTGAGTGTCTGGAGAACGTCACTCGGCACGGTACACTCCACAAGTTTGTCTGTGTCTACCTCGTATTCTTTTGGAACAGTTCCACATGCACTATTTAACTTATTATTATAAGGCCTTTTCGATAGGCTGCATTATGGGCCTTGTATATTTTCAACTGTTTCTATTTTAAGAATTAATCTAATGGCTTCATTTTGTAACTTATATATCAATCGACTGTCATGTGGTGATAATGATGCTGCTGCTGCTGTTGATGTAGGTATACCGCTGGAGCCGGAATGTGCAGCCGAGCTGAAGTCGGTGCGTCGTGGTCTGCTGGAGGATTACCGCATCTCTCCGTCTGTGGAGCAGAGTTGTGCGGCTGATGTCAGTACCCACTGCGATGGCGTCGCTCGACGGGATGTGATACATTGTCTCATGGACGTCGCTAGGCATCAGGCCAGAGCTGTTGCTGAGGCAGCAGCCAACAATCTGCCAACTGCCACCAAGCAACTTTCAACAGCTTGCTATCAGCAGGTTTGCGTCTGCATCTTGATAGCTTTGCGTGCTTTTTGTAGTCACCTTAGTAAGCTTGTGTGGCTTGGTAGTCCAGTGGCAGCATGTTGGATTAATGATCGTGAGGTTGCTGGTTTGACTCTCGCCCAGTACACTGCCAGGTAACAACCCTGGGTAAGTTGTTTGCACACTTGCCTCTGTTTAAGCCTAAATTCCATTTCATTGACTTTTACTGAAACTTCCCGTGGGGAAAGTTGTGGACACAAATCATGAAAGTCGCAGACAAAAACTGTCTCGACATGTTGAGGTGTTTGCGACAAAGTCTGCGACTTTGGGCTTTTGAAATTTTGGCTTAAGTAAGTACTATAATTTGGTACCGGCCAAAGAGCGTTGATTCTTTGCGACTGTGAAGGTCTGCTGTTGCACTGGCCATACGTCATCGACTCCCTGCTCTGTCTACCTATCAGCTCAACAGCCAGCATCTGGGAGATGAGCAGCGGCTATGGCTAAGCCTTTTTTCGGGGATATGGCATTTTTACCTTTACCCAGTAAGCCACATTACGAGTCTCACCCGTCTGTCTGCCTGTCTGTTTTTTGTCACATATCGAAGTGTTACTCAAAAGAAAATCAACATTGGTGTGAACGTTCCCCAGGACAACTGGTTTTTTTTATTTTTGGTTCCGAAGGTTAGAGGTCATGGTCACCAGACATCATAAAGTTCTGGAAAATGATGCACGCCTTGCATAATAGGGGCTATGGCTAGCCACTTACTGTGGGGGCATTTCTATTACATGCCCTGACTGTGGCTGTAGAGGAATTCATGTTACATGAGAATCGTGATTCTGTGTACACGGTGGCTTCTATCCCCTCAAATCTGGAATCAAACTTGGGTGCAACTCCCCCCTTTCAGTTATGGGCTGAGGTCCTCCCCAATTTTTGACTCAAGTTTTCCCCTCTATTTTGGGCTACTTTCCCCTCTAAAGAGAAAGTTTTGTTAAGGGTATAGTTTGCCAAGTGAAAAATAGGGGGAAGTAAAAAATAGGGGGGAAGTTTTGATCTACAACTTTATCAAAACTTTCCCCCTATATTTCACTGGGCACTATCTGCGCCCACCAGGTATAGGGATAGAAGCCACTGTGTGTACATCTGCGTCTGTGTATGTATCAGTCAATGGCTCTCTGTATGTCTCTGTCTGTTTGTCTGCATAACTGTGTTTGTGCCTAGCTGAAGAAGCTGCTGCTGCGTACTAATGCGGCTGAGGACTATTCAGTCGACCCAGCAGTAGCTGAAGCTTGCGAGCCTGTGGTTAGGAGCACATCTTGTGGTGAAGTGAGGCCGGGTAATCGCAGGTCTCTCTCTTCACTTACTTATCACTGTTTCATACGATCTCAGTTATTACTTGCTAATCCAATGTAATCTCATCTAAAATTGCTTTCGTGTAGTGCATTTGTCACTCGTGCCAGTCAGAAGTGAGTTGATAGAATCGAACTGTCTGAACTGGACAGGCTGCATAAAAATTTACAGCTTAGCATAGATCTGAATAAATCTTTACCTCTGTTCTAGAGGTTTGTGATCTGATAGCATTGGTCTGGTCTGACTTACTATGCATAATTTCTATGCATTTCTGCCAGCCTCTGTGTCATTTGTGTGTCGGTAGGTAGGTAATTCATACGGCGCCATAGCTGTAAATGGCCCCAAATGCACTCGGTGTGCAGTAGTAGAAAGTGAGGTCGAAATGTCTGAGGTGACATTTTAAAATAGACAGAAACTGTTTTCAGATAGTTTGGAAGAGCATATTTTGCATTTGTATTTTTTAATATGCTCTCAGTGCATATGTGTGTGAGATGTCTTGCCGTACATTGTCACAAGTGTGTATTTTGTTTACTGTGTGTGGTCTGGTAGGGTTTATTCGTGTCTGCTGACTCTGGTCGGTGATCGTCGAATGACCGACGACTGCCAGGAAAAACTGATGGAAGTTCAGTATTTTGTCACTCGTAACTTCAGGTAAGTCAGCCGCTGTACAAATTTTGTTTTTTTGTCAAGTTTTAGATTCGTTGTTTTATCTGAGATTTTTCTGTGCAAATGGCAACAATGACTTCAGTACTGAGGGGTGGCTGAATAATTTGTAGGGTCGATAGTCTGAAGGTTTGATAGTTCAAAAGTTATAGGAGGTTTTTTCTGTACACTTCTGCAGATGTTGACTCAATCTCCACATTTACTTTCAAGTAGGAGTAGGGTTAGGGTTACGGTTATGGTTGAGGTTGAAGTTAGTGAAAATGCATGTTACAGTATGCACCTTCGGATTGTAGAAGTACAGTTAGTACTGGCAATTGATGTACATGGATTTTTAAAAAGCAATTATTCTCAGCACCTGACCTAAACAAAAGTGTTTTATATAAACTGTTTGAAGTTAATGTTGGTTCATCTTGGATGAACTGGAAAGCTGATTCTTAGTTTTATTGGCCTGCAGGCACAAAAACGTCTTTCTCCAAAGTTGCTATGTAAGTTCTACAAATAACACAAAAAGTTCTTGACTGCTTTTGTGCATATTTTGAGTACGGCACATTGTTGCTGACTGCTAAATTGCACCCCCTAAATTATCTTACTTACTTATTTACATGTTGCATGTGCTTGTGTTTTATCAGACTGAAGCCCAGGTTCTTTCATGCTTGCTACTTGGAACTGCAAGGTCACTGTAAGCCAAACTCGGACACGGACTTCGCTCGAGCGCAGTCACTCACCTGTCTCTATCGTAGTCTACACACAGCTGACAAGGTCCATATGCATGGATGTCTTTACACTATTAAAATGTTTTAAATAGCTTATTAACTAGTAATTGTTAATTTTGATTAAAAACTGATTGTGGTAATTGTTGAGTAAAACGTATGATTTCAGTTGGCAACTTTATTGGTTAAGCTAACAGCTCTGTCACTAATGCATTGAGACACAAGTATTGTTAAGCATCTTTTTAAAAATCTAGTTTGATATATTCAGTTTGGAAAAGAGATTATCATCTTATCAGATATTTATTAGTGACACAACTTAAAGCGGAATGAATATGCTAAGTAAAAAGTTTGTGCATAATTGTTAATTTCGCATCTTTATTATAATTTAGCACTAATGATTTATTCAGTTTAATTAAGCTCCAACAACTATTTGGCAGTATCGACTGTACGCAAGCAGGCATATCCATCCAGTCTTCGCTATGAAATGAACTTTCATGAGACATCACGTCTGCACCCGGTGCATCATTACTGTTGGTCTTCAGACAGCATCTCAACACTTATCTGTTTTATCGCTCTCATTATCTCTGCCAAGGTGAGCATAGTGAACGTTGGAGGAGATTAAGAGATTGGCCGTTCTGTTCGTCGTTTCTTCTGTGTACGTGATGACTCATAATAGCAATGACGTTGTTGCACCAACAGCGCAAGCAGCAACGCCGGCTGTTACTTTTCCCTCCCTCCACGAAGCAGCTCTTCTTTCCTCGTTGTAGTTGTAGTAGTAGTAGTAGTAATGTTTAAATCACTTCACATGACGGAGATATGCACTCTCACAAGCGCCTTCTAGTCTAGACCTACTTATTTGCCTGCTTTTCTGACTAGGTCCTGGAAATAACACTTGTTATTCTGGTCATGTTAAAGCCCTCTGTGATAATGATGAATGGTGATATGTGTGTTCTGTAGGTGGACATGTCGACACAGTGTATAGTACAGCTGAAGGATGCCATGTTGGAACGTGCCCACTCTGTTGATCTGGATCCGGAAATAGAACATCTCTGCATTGAAGATCTTGCCCGTCTCTGCTCACAGAAAATAGAAAAGAATGAGGTGCCAGCTCTGTGTTCACACTTCCGTTTGTGCCCTAATTTACACTTTGTCTTGATCAGACCATCACATTAGCTTAATAGCCTTGCCACGTTAGTACCAACATGGGTATACTGTCTTGATATTCGACCAAATTATCCAGGCCAGTGCTGTGCCTAAGCAGAATGACTACTGGCAGTGGTTACAATAACTGTTAGTGAAGAAGGGTCAGTTTCTGCAGTGGGGCACATTCATCTCTGTCAGGTGGCAGGTAACACTGTGTGATCCCATATGGCAGGTGATGTTGCTCTGTAGCTTTGTGAAGGGTCTCCTATTAAGAGCTATGCACCATTTTTACATTTATATTTTACTTGTAAGGACTGCCAGTGCTCATCATGACTACTTGTAGAGGGATGGCTAGGCTGAGTTGGCCTGGTGGCTTGGAGAATACTAGGCATGCATATCAATGAGTGGTCACCTATCTCAGTGCTATCTTGTCTTGACGGGAGGTAACGTTATTAGTGGGAGACTGATGTAACCACTAAGCTAAGCTGTAGTGTTCTGGTGCAATAGATTTATACACACTCAATCTCTGTTTGACTGCCTAACATTTTCTTGTATGGTAAGGGTAAAGGGCAAACTCTTGGGGATGATTTGTGTGGTAATTTTTAAAGGCGGATTCCCAGCCAACAGCATTAATGCAGTGATGCAATAACTTTGACCGTAAGTAAGTAAAATTCCCTATAATGTGCCTATTGCAAGAATTGATTCTGACTTTCATTTATGAATCAGTCTGGGATTTTGAAGTCACCTAAGTTACACAAACTACAGCTTTGTCTACTAGAGACAGGTTAGGCAGAGTTGGAGTTCAGTCCAGGAAATAGTCGGAAAAAGGCTTTTGTGAACAGTGGACTTTTGAGTCATTGATGGAAGCTGGATAACGACTTCGCAGATGTCACGTCATTTGGCAGGTCATTTCACATCCGTGGGTTGACAACCGGGAAAGCCCGGTTTCATGTCAATGTTGTTAACATTGTGCAGGGGTTCTGCCTGTACTGTGTGGATGTTCCAAGTTCCAATGCTAAGCAGGGCAGCCAGATATCTCACCTTAGGCTTAGGCCACTATGTGGCCCATCAGCCATCCCCAGAAAGTTCCCAGCAAGTATACTGGGTACTTTAAGGCATGGCAGAAATACCAAAGAGCACAGCTATTCTCGACCACATGACTACATATCTGTACATTGGGGCCTACCAAATGATTTCGCATTTGCTACTGGGAAGCACCTGTCAGGCAGCCCAATCTATCAGCAGACCACCATATGGGCACTGCAGCCACGCAACTTCCGCAGCGCTCCAGAGCCAAAGGGAATTTCCAAGCCTGACAGGAAAACCATAGTTAAAGGTTAAAGGTGGTGTTACAGCTCTTAATGGAAGCCCATTCCAGAGTTACGGAGCGTCACCTGCTGTATGGGATCACACAGTGTTACCTGCCATTCGACACAGGTGAACACATTTTGCCCTAACTCCAGCCGGACACGCCGGTACTCAATTTATCTACCCCAGAGGGATGGAAGACTGAGTTGATTTAGACGTCTGGTTATGTACCGTGGTGGTTTACCTGCCCGCAGGCAGTCACCCATCCAAGTACAAAAGTTAACTTTGTTAATTGAATGAAACGAGTTACTGCTATGCCATGCTACTAACCCAATAGTGCACTTTGTGATGTTAGGAGATGGACTGCCTGGAGGATCATCTAGATTCGTTGAAGCCGGAGTGCCGAGAAGCTGTCAAGAAGATTGTTGAAGACGTCGAAGAAAATCCTGCACTAGACAAAATATTCGCCGACTCCTGCCGGCAGTTCTGGCTGCAGCATTGCAAGGTAGTGAGAGCACAGCTGATTTGTTTGTTTACTCAACCACCGGCAAAGAGGCATAGCAAAACAGTTCATCTGATCTAATGACGTTGTATCATTTGTTTTTCGGTAATTTTTTTGTTTTTTTTTCTACTAGTACTTGTTGTATTGTTTTTTCTTATTCTTATTCTGTTGTATTGTTGTATTTCTAGTTGTAACACTTTGGCCATTCATGGTTGCATTCTATTAAAATATATCATTTTTTCTTATTCTGATGTCTCATTGTCAGTGCTTAGTACTGAGGGCCATTTGGCCATGGCACACTACGCAGGTAACTCAGTAAAGTTAGGCGATTTTGTTTATTTTCGTCTGGCCCTTCTCGGCTGTTAGAGCTGATAGAGCTGATAGTACTCCTGGATCACTGATGCTTTGTCTCACGTCAACTCAGCCTCCTACCTTCAGCAGTATGGGAAATGAGCAGTAAATTAAATTATGGGTTAAGGGGTAAAGGTCTAATGTGGCTGTTTGGAGTGGTGGTATGTATGCTGGCTGCCCGCCACCGGTCCAACTTTTCACTGATGTGGGCAATGAATGGTCACACTGCGATATCATTAGCTCATGCCAGTCAGCCGCCACTTCGAGATTGTAAAGTGCTTCCGTCTACGAGTTCGTCGCATGTAAGAAGTGCTATAGCAAGTACCCAACCGTAATTTTTACGCGCAACAGCAGCGCCTAATGTAGCATGTCTTAGCCATTGCAATTCTGTCCATCTGTCTGTTTGTCTATCCATCCGTTCGTCACACGGGTGGATCAGTCAAAAATGGTGCAAGCTAGGATCACCAAATTTTCACTGTCAGCTGCCCAGAAGACTCTAGTTTCAGGATCCATAAAGTTTTTCCGTAAATTCAAAAGAGGTCACCCTGAGCGAGGGCGCTAAACGACAGAGGAGTAGGGAAAAATTGCGATTTCCAATCGATATGGCGTTGACTGAGCGTGTCAGGCCACGCCCTCTGGTGAGTACAAGTAAAACACTGTAGATAATTAGCCGCCAGTCACGGTCTGGCGCCCTCTGACGACCGTAAAAACATGGTTGCTATCATGTGTGATTGTTGTACTGGGCTTTTAAACATGCACCGCTGTTGTGCGTTCCCATTTGTGTTAGCTGGGCTTTTCTTGTATCTTTCTGTCTTTTTGTCTGTCTCCCTGTGTCTCTAGGATGAGGCAGAATCGGATAAGGCTGATAGTGTTCCGGGATCACTGATGCATTGTCTGATAAAGAATAAACATCACGAGGACATGAACGAGAAATGCCAGGCCGGAGTCGAACATCATCAACTGGTCAATAGCTCTATGTTGCCTTATCTCTTTTGTACTATTTACCACCTGCATATCTTTGCAGTGTGCTTGTCTTAGCAGCTCAGAGTAGGTAAGGATGCTGGTTATATGCGAACATGTAATTACATATGCAATTGCAACATACAAACTCGCATATCACATATTTTTCGCATATTATGGCATTTTCAAAATCGTATATGTGTAAATTATGCTTCATATGCAAAAATTTGCACATCTTCACACATTTCTGCATATGTGATCATCATTTACGCCACATATTTACATATTTTCCTGCGCATTTTGCATCAAAATGGCCTGCATATTTTAAGAAAACATTTTGCTTAAAACTGGCGTCCGAAATGGAACATTTTCAGGTAAGTGTTATTTCCTGATAATGAGTTACATATCACAGATAACAATCTGGCTTGCCTTAAAGCCTGCTTTTGTCTGAAATCAAGACATTTTACATGCAGTGAAAGCACTTTACAGGCCTGTACATTTGCTGACCAGATATTGCATAAAATGCACTATGTTGCATATTTTTCATACAGACAAATAAAACCACATATTTTAAAAAAGATTTTCATAGTAAATTGGTATCGTTATCTTGTATTAGTAGTAGTAGTTGTTGTTGTTGTTTGCTGTCAGATGACTCTGAAGGACATCAGATTGAGCCCAGCATTTCGTCAGGCATGCAGAGACGACGTGCAGCACCACTGCTTGCAACACAATAGGAAGTACGTTGTTGTTGCTGTTGTTGCGGTAGTAGCTGATATTTCACATTGCTTGGTGGCATGGCATGGCATGGCGTAACAGTAACGCGTTGTGTCTAATTAATGAAGTTACTCTATGGCGGGCTCAGTTACTAAACTTGGAGGGCAACTGTCTGCAGGCAAGTAAAGCATCTCGGTATGTAGCCAGCAACCTAGGTCGTCTCAGCCTTCTATCCTTATATCTTAGCTGTCAAGCTAAGTAATAATAATAAATGGCTTGGTACAAAGTTCAGCAGCCACCCAGTACTGTGCTACATTTGTTAAACGAACTCTCGCAGCTGCAGTGTCACGATGACAGCATTGAAACTTTGACATTAGTTTTATTATTATTGCTGGCTGGTTACGGTAGTAGCAGTAGGTGAAGAACAGGGGCCTAATTTACAAAACATTGTAAAATTGTTGTAAAATTTTTGCAACTTCGTCGTATCTTTGTCGTAAATCAACAAGTTACGATGTCGTAAGATTGTCGCAAAAACAGTGTGTCCGAATTTTGGAAGCTGATTCTACGACTTTGTAACTCTTTTGCAATTATGTCGTAACTCCGTAGTTGCTAAAATTATATTAGCCGCCAATCAACCGCCGTTACGCTGACCTCAACCAAGACCTCAACCAATTGCGACACAGTGTCACTGAGCTGGCGGCGCATGGCGCTGCTCGCTGATCGTCTCCTTCCACTGTTGCCAATGGTTACCAATGTAAACAATAACAACTGAACTGATTTTGCGCCAATTTTGCTGCTTGAAGTTACCGCAAACGAAATTTATACGTATTACGACACTACGTGAGAATTATATACTGATGAAAAATTGAAATAATTACTGCATGCATGCTTGATGCTGTCGTACAACAGCTAATATAGCGAATTATGTAAAGACAGAGTTCCATCATACCGCATCAAAGCAACTCGAAATGTTTTTCAGGACAACATATATGACTTAATCAGCTCACAAGAATAGACATCGTGTTCTCCGGATTTGACTTCGCTAGATTGTTTAGTTTGGGATGTCTTGCAAAAACTTGTCTATAATAGAAACCATGAACCGTTTGCGAATCTCAAAGATCTTCAGAATGTTATCACAAACATATGACATGATGTCGACATGAGACAGTCAAAATCAGAAAAGCCAAGTTGTATTGGAAAAGGCATTTAGTGGTAGTGGCAAAAGAGAATGGAGAACCTATTCAGCACATTTTCTGCTGATTAGTTGGCTGACAGTTAGGTTACTGTGACGTTCTGATGCAGCCTGCGTATGAGCGGCAATGTAAATGATGAGCCGCTTGCAAAATTTACTTTATGACGTGTAACACTATTTTGTTTGTATCTCGGCTAATATAGAAGTATTTTAAATGAAAATTGCTAAACATATTCGAATATGTTTGCTCATTACGTCTGTGCTTTTCTACTGATTTATTTCTATTATTCTGTTGCATAACGCATGCAAATATTTGGGACGTTTTTTTTGGCCACCGTGTATACTGATATTGTTTGGCTGTCGGCAGACAGTCACCAGACCAGGTGTGAGCTGGTCTATAAATTGTTTAATCAAAATGAGGTCAGGCTAGGTCGAGAAAGCAGCGAGTCTGTTATGGCCATATTGGGCCATGGCTCCAGATGGATATTAAAATATTCACATGTCTGTTGTAGTATTTGTCGTAGTATTGGATTGATGTATATGTCTACAGGTATCTGGTGGTGGAATGCTTGAGTTCAGTGGTTCGCAATGACACTTTGCTTGACAACAAACATCGCATCTCAGGCTTATGCCGAGAACAACTCACGTTTGAACTTTTACAGCGAGTTAGTATAGCAATGATTGTATTATTGGTTGTAGTAGTTGTTGTAGTAATTAATAATGATAATAATAATAATAACAGAGAATTCAGCATTTGTTGAGATGCTCTCCATCTATTGACAATTCTGGTCTCACGTCTTTTGATGTAACTTTCAAGCTTTACCAGACAAGCAGTCGTTTTGGGACCAGCCCAGCATTCAGTCTGCTTGAGCACACTAATCTGAGTCACAACAGACAGCTTGCTTTCTTGCCACTGCCACACCTCACAGCGGAGACTGGCTTTTAGCATTGCCCATCTCTGGCTGTGGACTGAGACTTTCTGACGACGCAGTTCGTGTGGCAGTCACTTTGCGTTTTGGTTGCAGCATCTGTGTAGCCCATACATGTCATTGTGGATCGCCGGTAGACACTCACGGCCTTCATGGTATGGTCTGTAAACAGTCACCAAACAGGATAATCAGACATCATGCTATCAATGATGCCATGGCATGGTCTCTGACCACGGCCGGTGTTCCAGTGACGAAAGAGCCATGCGGTTTGATAAGAACTGACGGCAGGCGCCCGGACGGACTTACTCTGTCCCTGACTCCTTGGCAAGCCGGTAAGCCGCTGACTTGGGACGTCACGGTACGGCATAACCCACTCATCTGCAATAGACTTTTTGAATGCGGTGGGTGGTTGGTCAACCACAGTCACGGGAGACCCAGGCGACACGACTTTTCTTTGGCAGCGCATTTCTGTTCTACTACAGTGATTTAACGCTATTCTGATCCACGAGACTTTTGTCGAGGCCTTCGATGCACCAGACTTCTAGTCACTTTGATGGTTTGTTTTTAACCTTTTTTGTTTTTAACCCCTGGGAACCATTACTGCCGGGGGTAAAAAAATAATAATACATTCATATAGTGCCGTAGCTTCAGAGGCGCTGGCAGAGCAGGTCAGTTAGTTGTATGCAAAATTAAACAAGTGAGCTTTAAGCCTAGATTTAATTACAGAGAGAGTGTCACGGTTAATGACAGAAGCAGGCAGTAGTACTAGTAGTAGTAGTAGTGGTGGTGACAACAGACATCAGTCTTTGTCTCTCGAGTTACAGCCAATGGAGATTTCAAAGCGGTATAACTCGGTCCCCGTAAGAGATAATTGCGCACTGTTTGCACCTATCCACCTATTTTTCGGTCTGCGCTATCCAATGGCGTTGCTTAAATTTCTCCCCTACCGACAGCTGTTGCCATGGCAACGAATTTTGGGACAAAATTGACTATAACTCGGCTCTTGCAAAAGATAATTGCACGCTGTTTTCACCTACCCCCTATTTTCGGGCCCGGGCTATGCAATGGTGTCATGTAAACAAGTTCCAACCTGTGGGTCCAGACACGGAGAAGCCTCACAGTCCATACCATGTCAGTTGACAGCGCGGAAGCCAGAGGTCGCGGCACGAGCACAACTGTAGACACAAGCGACCAGACGCTGCCGACACCAGGACGCAAGTTTGTAAGGTATGATGGTGCAGTGCAACAAAGGCACTTGCTGATCAATGTACGCAGCTTGAACTGGATGCGTTGTTGCACAGGAAGCCAATGGAGCTCGTCTTGCATGGTGGTGGCGATGTGGTCGAACTTCCGCTTGCAGATGATCAGTCACGCTGCTGCGTTTAACACCGACTGGAGTTGACGCAAGTGGACTTCACAGATGCCGTAGAGGATGCTATTGCAATAGTCCACACGACTGGAGATCAGGGTGCACTAGTGTATTCGCAGTGCTAGTAGTCAGAGAACTGCGTACTGAGTGGAGCTGGCAAAGGGTGGTAGAAGCAACTGCCAGAAAGCTTCTCAACATTGTTCGCAAGCGTCAGTTGGCTGTCAATGACAACTCCAAGACATGTCACTACATCAGATACTTGGATGTTAGTGTCAGCTAAAATAGTCGTCCGACTGTTTGTTTTTGCTAGCTGTGCCGCGGTGCCAAGCCATATGAACTAGGTTTTGCCTGTATTTAGTTTGAGACGATTTGATGACATCCAGTTAATGATATCATCAGTACATGCCGTGATGCGTTGTATCTGGACATTTACACTGGCTGGCGTCTGTGTGGAGGTAGATGCTGATGTCATTGGCGTACGGGTGGCCTAACAGTCCATGGTGATATATTATCTTAAGCACATCAGCTGTGTATAGTAAGAATAGCAGCAGGCCTAGTACAGTCTGTACGTCTCTTTGCCTGTCTGTCTGTCTCTCTGTCTGTCTATATATGTCTGTGTCTGTCTGTGTATAGAGTGAAGACATTGTGTTGGACCCTGAACTGAATGAAGCATGCTCCGTTGATGTGCAGAACTTCTGTCAGTCAGTGAAGCATGGAAAGGCTCAGGTTCATTGTTAACTGTCATCTGTTTGTTGTTTAATAATGTCTAGCCACTTTGCATCCACTTGTTTCTATTGCCAGTCTGCCTGGCCATGGAACCAATCGCCTGCTGGTGCCACCTGTCAGACTTTCAACAGTCAGTAACCAGCCAGTCTTTCGCAGTTGCTGGACCTCATGTCTGGAACTTTTCTCCGGAGGACTTAACAACATCTCAGTCACTCTCAGCTTCTTGTCAACATCTCAAAACTTAGGTCTTGAGAAATTTCACACCCAGATATCATCTTCTAATTCGGCGTATAGATAATTTCTCAGTCTACTAAACTTTGAAGTAGCTTTGCTGGTATGGCAGCTGTGATTGATGTATTGACAGAGTGATTGCATCAGTGATTTATGAATGGTGATTGTCACTGAACTAATTTTAAGCTACTGGAAAACAGATTGAGACGATTTCAGCGGATGTTTGTCATCATATTTCCTTTGTAATGTTTATTTTGTAGGTATGACTACTTTATAAACAATTTAACAAATAAATTGTATTGATCATTAAAGATATTTAATTTATTTGTTAATTTCTGTAGCTGTGGTGTATAAGTGCACATGTTTATGGGTAGGTAATAAGATGTCTGCGTAAACACCAGGATGATCTGACACACAAATGCCATCAGGTTATCTTCGCCAGAGAGGTAGTCGGTCATTATGTTTGCTACTCTTGTCTGTCTGGCTGTTCGTTTAGCCGTATTACACATATTGCTGTCTCTCACTGTAGTGGAACTTTGGCTTTGTAGTAACACTGTTGGTCACATAAACAAAACTACTCTATGCTCAGCCAGGAAGTACTGAAATTTATGACCATTTGTGGGTATTAGAGCGGTCGATGCGTTAATTTTTTAAGTGCATTAACGCACTGCGTTAATTTTTTAACACATTAATTAACGCATTATTAACACATCGAGGCCCATCGAGAGGGAGAGTAGGGGGTAAGTTACCCCGGGCCCCATGACGTTCGGGGGCCCAGCCTGTAGAATATAGAAAGTTAGAAACACATTTTAAACGCATTGTCAACAATAACTGACAACATACCTGGTGTAGAAATCTATTAGCCTGTCGTTGGAATTACTATTTATTTACAGTAATGATGGAACAGCAACTACAGTTTAGTTACTTGAATTCATTTGATTGTCAAATAACCGCAGTTTAACGGAATGTTGAGACTTTTGCATCACGGAATTTAGTAAATTAACATATTTTTAATGCACATTAATTTTTTAAATGTGCTTTATTTCTTTTAATGCACGTTAATTTATGAATGCATTAACGTGTTAATTAATGCGTTAATTTGACAGCTTTAGTGGGTATACTGTCATGCTGTTCAAACAAGCTACCGGCCAACTCAGTCTGGCCATTCTTCCATGGGTGGGCATAACGAGTACTGATAGTGCGTTATTTGGTAGACTTAGCACCAGTTTGAAGAAGATGCAAGTCCGAAACTGTGGACTAGCCTTCCAGTTCATCTGAGACAAACTGACATTGACTTCCTAACAGTTGAAGTGGTTGCTGAAGATGTTATATGCCTTTGCTAACATAGTGGCCGGAGGCATTACATTTCCAGAGTGATCGTTCATGCATGAGTCCTGTGCATTCATGCGCGAGTCCCCAACAAGCATTGTTAGCAAGATATCTTGCGTATTTGTTCCTGGAATTTGACCAAACTTTTACCACTGACGGACTTTGGGGAGGGGCAAGGATGAATGGATCAAATTTCGGGGTGGTCAAAAGGTCAAGGGTCAAGGTCACAGTGGCATCAAGTATGTTTACGGAGGCATAATAGTCGACGGAGTCATAACGACCATTTAGTCCATCTTGTGTTGAGAACGTGCTGCATTGTGACTATCACAAGCACTTTCTAGGTTCTTGTATCTGCTTACTCGCCTTCTTGCTGTGCATATGTAGAAAGAGGAGGCGGAGGATCCATCAACAGACTTTGCTTTGATGACACGGTGCAAGAAGGTCATCAAGGTCTGGCACTCTGTGGTGTTAGTAATAGCAGTTGTTGTTTCAAAAGCATGGTGCTAAGTGCATTCTAGCAAAGCTGTTGCGCATCTCATGAGCAATAGCTCAGATTTCTTGTAATCCCCACTTGAGGCCATTTATAGCATATTATGTCTGAATTTGGCCAATGCAGTGTTTTCATAGAAACATTGTCAGGAATAGATGATGATGATGAAGGACGAATTAACTTTAGCGTGGCGTTAAGTCCTAAGACTACAAGGACATGTAACAATAAGCCTAAACAGTGAAGTCACGTAATAATAGATGGCCTCATCGATCACTCCTGGATATTGTGTAGTAGTAGTAGTAGTAGTAGTAGTTGTTGTAGTAGTATTAATATTTGTAGTTGTATTAGTTGTATTATTTGTAGTTGTTGTCATTGCAGAAACATTGCGTGGAGGAGACACAGACAGATGGAGACTGTTTGCCTGTCTTGTCAGACAGAATGACACTGTGTAGTAGCAGTAGCATTAGTAGTATTTGTAGTTGCATTAGTTGTAGTATTTGTAGTTGTCGTTTGTGTAGAAACACTGTATGGAAGAGACGCCCTTCCCTGTCCGACTGTTTGCCTGTCTCGTCAGACAGAAGGAGGAGCAAGAGAGAGATGGTTTAGAGTTTGATGAACGATGTTCACGGGTTATTGTTCAGAGACTGCGCATTCGAGCACAAGGTTTGTCTATCTCTCTGTCTTTTTGTCTGTTTGCTTGTCTCTTTGTAAGTAATGTGTTTAGTGCATTTACCGTAAGTAACTTTGAATGTTAATAGAACAAGAAGTAGAAATGTCTAAAAGTAAACAGAGATTCTTAAGTTATGTAGATTCGTCGATAATACAGTTTTTTTTTCAAAATTGTTGTTGACATTTCGGCAACTGCTGCTGCCTTCGTCGGAATAACTGTTCACCAGGTGTTGCTGCAGCGGACAGTAAGTAATCATAGATGCATAGAAGTTAATAGGACCCTTCGTCTCAGTTCATCGACTTGTCTTGTTTCTTCCTTAGTGCATTAGAGATCTTCTTGAGTATGCGCTATATAAATTTACACTTTACTTACTTACTTACTTACTTTCCTGATGTGTATCGCTTCCCTGATCCACCGGTGCATCCTGTTGCTTTCTCTATCGATCACCTTGGCATGGTCCCAGTCTATGACATGGTTGAGAGAAATGGCATAGTTTGTGACTGCAGACTTGTTTTGCTCTGTTGTATGTGGTTAAGAGAAATGGTGTGGTCTGTCACTGCAGACCTGCTTTGCTCCATTGCAGCAGATTTACTGATGCTTCGAGTGTGTGCCCTCACATCACACTGTGTTACTTCTTGTTGGTGTTCCTGTAGCCATACCCCGAAAGCTCTGCCTGTTTCCCGACTGCCTGCAAATTTTGTCGCAGTTTTTACATGGTATTCACATGCATCTTGTTGTCTGTGCTTGTCCTTTGGATGTACCAGCAGACTTCTTATTGACTAGAATAGTTTCACAGCTGTAGAAATACCACGTCATCTGTAGGCTCGAGTAACGGCTTCCAACAATGTATGGTATGACCACTGCTGTCCTGTTTGGTACCAGAGGCTGTGTGGATACTTTCTGAGTGAACTTCTTCTGCTTGACTGATTCCATCTGTCTTTTGACCTTTTTAATGCTCCAGTCTGGATACCCGCAACGTCAATAAGAAGTCTCCTTGTACATCCGCAGGCCAAGTGCAGACAACAGGATGCATGTGAATGTGTGTACAGAATACCATGTAAAAACTGCCACAAAACTTGCAGTCGGGAAACAGGCAGAGCTTTTGGGGTATGGCTACAGGAACACCAACAAGAAGTGACACAGTGTGATGTGAGGGCATACACTCGAAGCATCAGTAAATCTGCTGCAACGGAGCAAAGCAGGTCTGCAGTGACAGACCACACCATTTCTCTTAACCACATCATAGAC
>Ga0209454_1000961_pt1 | contig 16805 bp, 9 predicted proteins | sample WorMetHERISLAND1_2_FD_187400 | JGI IMG/M metagenome (GOLD analysis project Ga0209454, IMG submission 187400) | Marine gutless worms symbiont microbial communities from Max Planck institute for Marine Microbiology, Germany - Olavius geniculatus... | ecosystem: Host-associated > Annelida >...
CTGATTTTGTGTTTCTCTGCCTTTATTGCTTGAGTTAGGAACTTAGGAGTTTGTACGGTTCAGAGAGATGCGCAGACAGAGAGACCCGTGTTGCAATGCAACCCATTAGGACGGCCGCACAGTAAACGATAATGCGGTTTTCTACTGGGGATAAGCCGAAGTTATAGCACACCTGAATTATTAACAAAAGTAAATAATTGCCGCTTAAGTAATAAATTGTTGTATAAGATAGGCTGGATTGCTGAGACTGAGATGACTTTGAACGTCTGTTTTTGTGCACGTAATAGATTCCGTGGAGTTCGACACACTGCCGGCGTATGATGTCGCCGATCTGCTCAAGCTGTATTTTCGCGAACTTCCCGATTGTCTTCTAACAAGCAAACTTTCACACATCTTTACTAGCCTCTTTCAACGTCAGTAGCGCCTGCTTGACTTCCTATGTATTTCGTCTTTCTGCTGCCGAAGTTAAAATTAAAAACTTATTTGTAAAGTGCAGTAAAATTCTAGGGTATAAGATATTGAGGCGATGGCTACATTACGGTTCACGACTCGTCTGTGAAAGTGACAATGTTTGTTTTTAAACCAAATGTTTGCATATATACAGTAGATTTTTTATTGGTTGAATTTTGTAACTTGAGAACGAAAAATTGGCGTATTTTAGTATATGTATAGATTATAATGATTAATTGTGCCATTAGTCATTAAAATGCAATAGAATTATTTTGGAATTATAGTTTTCAAAATTCACTTATTTAGAAAAAAATGATGGACTCGGTGATACAAATTGACAAAACGAGCAATAGTCCTGTAGACTACTACATAATTATAATGTTCACTTATGGACAAAAGCTTCATAGTTTGTATGTAATGTTATTGCACAGTTATAAATTATAATCCGTATGGATGCAGCTTTTATTTTTTGTAGTAACATGGAAAAGTGCCATTTATTTCAACCGTAAGTTGGTTGCTACTTTGGGTGGTTTTGGGCTTTAAATATTTTTCCTGTGCGACAATTAGGGCAGTGCTATTGCTAACGTTGGTTTTGTGCTTTTTCAGTCGTTGAACAATTCCGTGGGTTTGATGATTTTATCTAGCGCACTACAAGTTATTCACTTTTTTGTTTTAGAGTACTACAGGCTATAATGTTTCGTATCAATATCGCAACTTTGTTAGTTTGCCATAGCAGAACCATGGCAAATTGCGTTGCTAAGATGTGGCGTATTATTTGACTGGTGACGGTTGTATCTGATGTCTAACGCAATCAATGTTGTTGTACAGACGTTCCGACTGAGGATCGGTTTGAGATGCTGAAAGCAACTGTTCTTCTGCTACCTGATATTCATCGTGAGACTTTGCAGTGCTTGCTATTGTTTCTTAGCGACATGGCCAAGCAGTCGGAACATAATCAGGTAAGTTCTGACTACTAGTCCTTCACACAATTAACATTTTTTGCTTTAGCGTTAACAGTTTTACAATTTGTCTTCTCGTTTGTATTGCTGTTTGTCACATGGATGTTGCCAATATCCAGTGTCGTTTATTCTTCTATCATGAAGTTTTTTTTTGCTTTGTATATCCATACTGAGCTGGAGTAATCATAGATAACTACTCGGCCAAGTAAACAAAAGCAAGTGTGTGGGCACGTGAGTGTTCAGATAATATCTCGTGGGCTTGTAATCATTATCGTATATTGGAATATTTCACTATTTTGTTTTTGATCAAAGACTGGATGTAAATTTTTATTACAGAGTGTAATCTTTGGCTGTTTAGGCCCCTATGTCTAGATGATTATGAGCTTGTTTTCAATGCCGTCATTTCAGTTGTTGTCTGTTACTGATTTTAGTGTTGCAGAATGCTGTGACACGAATACTGTCGTACAATACAATGAGTGACTGGTCGGTGTGGTGCACTGCAGATGAACGCGCGTAATCTGGCGGTGTGTTTCGCGCCGTCGCTGTTCCACGCGTTCGCCGGTGTCCGCAAGACGAAGACGTCGGGGGAAGGACGTTCAAAGCGCGCGCGACGTCGTCGAGCCCGAGCCTGCGTCGAGGAAGGCGTCTTGAGTGAACAGGACTTGGAGCAACAGCGTGCCGCTCACGAGTGTCTCACCACGATGATCGTCAACGCCAAGGACTTGTTCACGGTCAGATGCTGTTCTGTTGCTCGATTGGAATGATTATTTTTACGCAACTGGCTTTAGAAAAACTATCTGGTTCGCTGATGAAAAACTGTTCACCGTGTCAGTCTCAAGCTACCCGGGAGTATGAAGTCAACTGCATCGTAAGCCAGAAACTCAACCGTCTTGCAAGCTCTGTGTGCTGATGCATTGTCTTGCTGAAATGTGCAAAAGTCAAAGTATTCATACAAGCGCGTGAACGTGATCGTTTTCGGGTTTGTTTTGGGGCTGAAACAGTGAAACTTCAACAGTTTATCATCAGTAAATGAGATGAAGTTTACTATCGAAGCAGGGCAGGGCAACTGACGGCACCGGTTGAGTCTTATTTGCTGTTGCTGATATTTTTTTGCAATAAATGATAATGATATGACGAACTTTTTAACTACAAATAATAGTCATTAGTCAGCATAAGTTGTGCGAACAAATTGATGATGCTGTTGCCAGGTACCAAGCCAGCTGATGCAGCGATGTCATCTGACGTATATTGAGCAAGGAGATCCAGTGTCATTGGCGGAACTTGGAGCTAAGTTGTGTGGTCGCAGTGAAACAAAGACCTACTCGGCCTACATCGAAGCCTGCATTCATGGTTTGCTCAAGGTACTCTGACATTCTCTGCTTTACACAGATATACACTGACTGTAATAAGGTAATAATGTAAGAATGCTAATTTAAAATTAAAATTATGATGATCTAATAGCCATTCATTACTAGTGGCTAGACGTCCGTAATTATAATTTTGTGAAAGCTGCGTTTTTATTACTTTTAGTTCTGTTACGTTTAACTTTTACGCGCGAAAGCAGCTACTGCTTTCAGCGCGTTTTAGCCATCGCAATTCTGTCCATCCGTCCGTCCGTCTGTCTGTCCGTCACACGGGTAGATCAGTCAAAAACGGTGCAAACTAGGATGACCAAATCTTCACCATCGGCTGCCTGGAAGACTCTAGTTTCAGGAACCGTAAAGCTTTTTCATAAATTCGATGGGGGTCACCCCGAACGAGGGTGCTAAATGAGAGGGGGGTAGGCAAAATTTGCGATTTTTGGCCAATAAGTCGCTGTATCTTACTAACGGTGCGAGATAAGGCCTAGGTTACTATTAATCGCTAATAGGAAATCGTATACTGGCTCTCGATTGGCGCCGAATTCAATGACCTTGAATGACCTTGAACGCCAAAATAGGGGGTTTAAAGGATTGTTTTGTCGATTAAGCACTGCGACAAGCACTGCGACACAAGTCTATATCATTCACAAGGTGGCACCACGGTACTGGCGTTGGTGGCGTGGCGTAGTGATAACGCGTTTCGGCTGAAATGAAGTTACTCTACGCCGGGCCCGGTTAGTACTGCGATGGGTGACTGCCTGCGGGCAGGAACTGCTATAGGCTTTCGCGCGTCCCGTGAGCATTAGCTCAAATTTCTTGTATGTTGTGTTACATTGACAAAGATGAAATTTTTCTTTTTTTTCTGTACATCATGTTAGAACATTAGACAGTATTTCGTGAAAAACTGTGCCATTTAACTGAGAGGGTGAGGTCTAGTGTGTCTGGACTGCGCGCAGGAGTCACGTGACAAGTTTCGTGGCTGGGTGTCGGTGACGTCATGCGGCAGTGACGTAGACGTGGCGTACAAGAAGGTGGGTGACGGCCACCCACTGCGCCTGTGGAAGTACAGCGTCCAGGTGTCCGCTCCACCGGTCGACGTGCTGGATCGTCTGCTGCGTGAGCGTCATCTGTGGGACGACGATCTGATCAAGTGGCGAGTCGTCCAGCGTCTCGACAGTCAGACCGAAGTGTTTCAGTACGTCGTCAATATGATGGTGCCTCACCCCACCAGAGACTTCTGCGAACTCAGGTAATTGCCACACGTCTATTGTGTGACCGACACTAGTTTTAGGCGAAGTCGTTCTAACGCAAGCCATTTCGGTTGTATCTTTCCATTTCCTGTCGTCTGTTACATTCATGCACTAATTTTTTACACACCTTTGGAATTCACCAACGGTTAATAATAATGATGATGATGACATTTTTCCAGCACATGATTGATTTTGCAGTAATTATTTGTTCATATTGCATCAAGTGCTAACGTTGATTTATCTCTGCAGCGCATTTTCGATGGCTGTCACCGTTTTTCGATCTTTTCTTTCATTCGACGATCTTCTGCTTGATTTATGAATTTATTATTTATTGACAAAGTTGGCTGTTTGAGCCATATAAAATGTCCTTTACATTGGAGTACGGTATATATGTATATAGTGTATGGATGCGATGTGTTTGCAGGTCGTGGCGCTGTAGCCTATCACAAAGCAATGTCTGCGTTCTCGTCTCTACGTCAGTGGAACACGCTGACGCGCCGCTCATGGGAGGCGTGCGTGCGGTCACGCTGGCGTCACGTTATCTCGTTGAACCCTGCGGCTCAGGCCGGTCCAGACTCACGCACATCGGACGAGTCGATTTCAGGTTCGCATACGATAGTCTACACAGTACTATATAAAGCATAGCCATGGTGTCTACAGAATCTTTCTCTGTGACACAGTTTTACACCGATGCTGCATGGCTTCTTCTGCTCTCCTTGGCGCTATAGCAGTGTTAGTTCAGTTCCAAAATTCTTCTCCACAATACAGTACAGTGAGTGATTTCTGTAGCGCCATTGACGAGGAACGTTTAGGAGCGCCGACAACGGTAACATTGAAGTGCTCTATGATTTGGTTCTTATTTAGTGTTTTTTTGTTTCTGCTTAGTTCTTGTTTGTAAAAATCATTGGACTAGTAAAATATGTTATGAAATTGCTGCAACTGACAGTAACGTTTTCCTTCGTCGACTTTATTGGGGAGCAGTTGTGTGCGTTTGTGTCTTTTAACACATTGATGGATTCCAGAAAACTTTCAAGTCGTCCACGTCTGCGATTTGCTAATCTTATACCCCGTTTACACGATCAGCAAACATCGAGCAGACGTCGAGCAATTAGCACGTGTATTTTGAATATATTTGCCGGGGTATTAGTGATTTGGTCACGCCAAGAACCAGAGCTGTGTGCTTCGGTGACTCGGTCCTCGGAGCTCTCGGCCGCTGGGGCGTCGACGTGGAATAGTTTGCTGTCGGAGCTCAAGAACACGTCTCAGAAAGTTGGACAATTCCCCGACCAGTTTAAAACGCAGCCATTATGATTATGCATCAGCGCAGCTGTCGTACCATTTTCATTAGACTGTGCTGATTCTGCTGAAACACAGTAATGTAAAGCCCAACTTCCACTACGCCAACAGAAACTCCACGAGAAAATAATTTCGGTGAAGGTCGCGGATGAAAGTCAGCGGGGATGTGACCGGAAGTTTCAAGCTTTAAAACCCTCTCGACATGTCGAGATGGTTGCGACAAAATCCATGACAAGTTCGCGATAAATCCATATGTGTCGCTTTCATAAGGAAAGTCCGAGGACTTGTCGCTTACTTTGTCGCAAAGTCGGCGTAATGAAATTTGGGCTTAACTGAGCTGAACTGTTGCGTGCAGGGGCCGCAGTCCGGACTGGTACAGCAGTGTCTACGCTCACCTGGTTGCTAACTACGCGCGGCGCATTCGTCAGTCGTTCAGTCACGACGACATCAGTGCTTCGGACGTGCCAGAGACGAACGTATGACCTCACCACCGTGAACCGCCGTCCCACGACTAACATTTTTTTCGTGCGACCAGACACTTGGCTAACGTCAGACGAGATTACATGGACATAGTTTTGGATTGAGAAATGCAGTATTAGCCTATATACGGAATACGATCTATCGCAAAAATGACGTTGGCAGGCTGCGCGTCGTGGCATAGGCCTATAATTGAAAGCAACAGTCATTGTATTATTTGTATGCATGTGCATGTATATGTTTACATTTTAGGTCTATTTGTCGACAGTTTTGTATTTTTAATCAACTGGCACTTTATTCTGTGAAATATACAGTGTGAATAAAATGAATGCTTTGTATTCTGTTAAAAGCCTTGTTTTCAATATTCCATTTCTTCCTATAACGTGAGCTCGCAACAGGCCAGAATGTCCGACTCATATTCTTTCTACCCAGTCTTCTTCTGACGAATATCCTCTGTGGAAAAATGTTCAAGCAATCCTGACTTTTTGGTGTAATTCGGGTTGTATAGGTTGCGATCAGTTTGTCACGTCATGATGACATTATCAGTGTGAGATCACTGTGCACTGCAGCTGTCGCATAATTGCACTTTTTGTCGACGACTGACTTGCACGCGTGGTGATTCTGCGTTAGCTCATTATTACGTTGCCACGCATCCTCTGAAATATAGTTTTCCAGTGCAAATCAGTCGTCATGTCACATACATTATGGCTCAGTGACAAGGAAGTCGTAAGTTTTTTTAAGAAGTGGGCGATTGGAACTCTGCGGTATAGATTAAAATCTTGCTTCGATTTCTGCTGTTTGGCGCTTTGTTTTTAAAACTGAAATACAGGCCTACGTGTACGAATTGATGTGAACGTTCTTCATTTTATATCGGAACTAGGCCGACATCTTCGTAGTTTTATAAGATACACTGTGTTCCAATAAAAGTGTCTTCCTAAAACGTCGTTAATAACTGCATTAAACTAAAACTACCATTAATGTAAATTTATGTCCAGTATTTTTGGTCAACTCGGAAAGATTGCAGAAAATTTGGCTTAAAAGTATGAGCCATGAATAACAAATCGAATTTTGAAGAAGTGCGTTTTAGATACTAGTAACACCACACTACAGCTCGTTATTGATACGTCAGTGTTGTGTGAACAAGAACAAACAATAGGCCTAGCTTTTAGCAATTTTGCGTCAACAAATGGGTTGTGGAGGGAAAAATTAATCGACGAATTTTCGAACAGAAGTCGGTCTCCGTCATCTTTGTATAAGTTGCAGACTGAACTTGATCAAACCGGTACAGCTGTGGATTGCAAACCTGGTAGTGGTAAAAAGCGTAAGAAGAGGACAGCTCAGAACGTTAATTCATCTGAGGAGCTGGTATTGTCAAAAAATGCACCGAGCGCTCTCAAGTCTGTTAGAGTCAACAAACTGCATGAATTCCCAAAACGTCAGTGCATAGGATCGAAGCTGCTGTAAATTTAAACTTCACATTTTACGGACGCACATTAAAAGTTCATAAATTAGCCGTTGTCGTGTTTAATTAATTTTAATATGACCTCACGTCATATTAAAATGTCATATTAAAATCACGTCATATATACGTCATTCTTCTTGACTTAATTTACAGGTATCATGTCAAAAATTTCAGGCAAATCTGTTAGGCATACGTGTTTGTTGAATTATAGCTCTTTGTTGTGGGACCACTTTTTATTGGGACAGTGCATTCTGGTCAGATAACGTAGTGAAATCTCCTAAGAGCTAAATTCTAAGAAAACATGTTTCGTGGTTTGAAAAATAAATTTCCATAGGACAGCGAAAGACAATAGGCCTATTGTATAATTCACATCGTTTAGCTAATCCCATTTTCATTCCAAAAGTGCTCAAAAGTCGGCGGGCCATAGGCGATCCACATGGGCAAAAAGTCATCTGACTCAAAGGTTTAGCCACCTATGTCAGGCCAATCAGATCAAGTCAAAACGATTTTTCGTGACAATAAGCAGCTATCATCATTTAGTAACATTATTTTGTTTGCCAATTGCAATTGTTGCTGTACATCTGTGTTGAAAGCTGTCCAGGAGGCGTCGTGGCATAAAACACCGTGATCACGCACACTGTACAACTGTCGTATAGGTACGTACTGTATGGTAATTAGAACATAGCGTTCGTATGACCTTGGCTCGTGTTCGCAAAGAACAAACGGACGACTTTTTGCCGCGAGGCTGACCGTATATCAAGGGTCTTCCTGGCGAGCTGTGTCGCTGGCATTCGCGACGTATTTCTGACGTTTGCTATCGCGAGATACGCCTATGCCTTGATCTCAGTGTATAGTTGAGTTGAGCAGATGTAGGCCGTTAAGTAAGTAAGCAACAGCACAGTGTCATGGCGACGTTTGAACTGCCATCCCGTCGGACATGTTGCACTATTATCTTTGCAGGTATATAGCGTATATCGTTTGTTCTCTATAACTTTTTGTAGGTTCTACATGTTTTATTTTTTATGCATTTACATCCTACCTTCTATAATTGCCAAACGGTAGTAAAATTTAAAAAAAAAACTTTTTTTGCAAAATTGTTTTAGACGTTTTGGGCTTAGGCTGTAGATGTAGGAAAATAGAACAGACAACGTTTTCCAAATATTCTCCGAAAATATTTTGTTTTAGGCCTACGTGTATGTCATGTAGCCACGGCCATAGTAAAAGAATTACGTAAATTAGCCGACGTTTGAAAATAAACAAAAAGCCCAGTTGTCGCTAGGGTGTGCCGACCGTGATGCACATATATGTCCGAAGGTCAGCGTCCGACTTCTGGCCGAGGATAGAAAGCGATAGTAACTATCTATATGAACTCGTCATCGCCCTATCCAACGGTGTCATCGCCGCCTCCCCTCTCTACGACGTACCGTTTACCCACAATAGTGCGAAGCGTAATGACCCTTCAATTAGGTCAGGTCGATGATTTTCGTCTTATCTGAAAGGGTTTATGCAACATCTTATTAGTCATCTATAGCAACATTGGCCCTATCGCTCACCGTTTTCAAAATTGCTAAAGTTTTTGGTTGAAAAAGCACATTTCTCTCTACCCCCTTCCATTCAACCCAACCCCAAATTTGAATATCGTTTCCCTTGCACTGCATTGCCCAAATTTTGCACAGATCATTGACACAAAGCTAATTATTCGTGTAAAAGTTTTTCTATAAGACCTACTAGTTAGCCACATTACCTCCGTTACAGACAGACGACACAGTAAGCTGTCGACCCCCCAAAATTGGTGGCCACGTGTAGGGCCTATGCCTTAATAACCGGTACTTTTTATAGACCACCGTGCAGTGTAGCAGACACTGTTTCAACTGTGTTCAGTTTCGTGTCTGTTCAACCAGTTCATTGAGGTCGTCGCTCAGAATGGAACTGCTGACCGCAACCAGACTGGTGATTATCAGTACTGCCCAGTTGGCCAGTTCGGCTATTTCGCTGATCGGACCAACTGCAGTCGCGCGGTGCGCTGTACTAACGGACAACCGACCGGCTTTCATCCATGTCCGGTGGGTAAACATTGGCGCGTGACCGGTCTTGGTTTTGGATTCTGCGATCAACCGACATCAGCCGGCTGCCAACTCAGTCAGCTGACCCCCGTGCCTGATCCGATAGGCCTACCAATAGATCCAGATCCTGTTGAACAAGTAAACTGAATTCGAATTATTCTATTTCTGTTATAAACCTACCAAAGCTGAATGGCTTATGGCGTTATAAAGCTATATTATATTATAGACTTAATGGGATGTACAGTGTAGCCTACGTATGATGTAGGTTTAGGCCTACGCAGTGTCACTGTCCATTAGCCTAACAGTCAATGCGGCGTGTTCCAGGCTATAGGGCCTATGGAACATCGAACAGTAGACCAGCAATAAACCTATAGATGTAGGCCTATTGCATAAATTGTTCTTAAGCAAGCATCAAAGCTATAAGCTATTCCACATTTAGTCAAGAGAACACGACTTCAGCGCGGCTTTCAAAGAATCAACAAGACAGCATGCCGCATCTTGTCGTAGGCCTATATGGCATGTTACTCGATCGGATTCATGGCCAGCCCAGTCTGTGATGCATTGTGCAGTTTGTTTGTCCGAGGACATTGCTATGCAACCGGAAGTCTGTTGATGGCCAGTACGGAGACCCGTTCAACTGCAGTCGTTTCTATCTGTGTATTGATGGCCAGTCTTTCGTGTCTAGCTGTCCAGCCGGCATGTCGTGGTCAGAACGCGCCGGGCACTGTCACTGGTCTCGGCTCGCTCACTGCGATCTGCGACTATTGCAGCGGTATGACGATGGTTACATCAGTAAATTAACGTCACCGCATATAGGCTACTCGTGCCATTTTTACTCCTTTGCTGGCTGTCAGAAACTGAACTGGCGCCAGAACACGCGCAGAACTTGTCGCCGATAACGAAAACTACAGCCATGCCAATTAACATCGATTTCTCAACGATCGTTATAGGGAGGTTTACTAATACCAGCACGTGTGTTGTTTCTAACGTCGCAGTAGTGCCGGTCTATATACGCCGTCGTTGTCAGCCTATTATTAGGCGAATCGCTTCTTGCAGTGCAAGCGATTTCGCCTTTTGCGAAACATTTCTTCTTAGCGTGGTCTGTCTGTCATCTGTCTGTCGCATTCGTTTCCTGTTTAAATTGTTTGACAGATTTAGATGCCACTTGTCATATACAGTACTGTTGTGAGATCCAACGACAGTGTGTCTACATGGGGTCCCTGAGAAGGGGAGATTCTGGGGTCGAACACTAGCCAAAACATGCAATTGCAAATCGTGGATGTTATTTGATTCAGTTTTCTACCAAAATTAGTCTTAGTTATTTATGCCCTAGCCGATTTTTCACCCACTTTCTTGTGTAATGTGTTCTACACTGCAAGTCATAAAAACACCAAAACAGACTCAGTCTTATGTAGTAGTAGCAATATCCTTAGGTTTTATTTTAGCTCTTAGGTTTGTTGTACACCACTGGTCATTTTCGTAAATGGTTATTTTTTTATTGATTGATTGATTGATTCAGTCAAAGAATAAACAATCGACTTTTCGCATTTTATCAGACACTCAACGGGAAGTTTGCTACCTATGGCCGTAGTTATCGCCATCACCCATTTTGCTTAGCCACTGAGGAATGGTCAAAATGAGTGGGCCCGTGAGACTTGGTCGAATACCAAGACGGTACACAAAAGCATTAAAAGTACGAAAAATAAAACGTGTATTTTGATTTTAGGGCCTGAACTGATCAAATACTAAAGTCGTTAATATTGTTGGTTTGTGTGATGTAGATACGGTTTGGAGTGTGTCGACGACGACCAATTCACAACCAACGCACGACCGACGAGCGACGTGTCCAACACGACCACCGACTGTTCTACGAACGACTGCAGTCTTACAACTTCAGATTTCACAGCTTCCAGCAATTCAACCAATGAAGCCAGACTCGCGAGTCGTCACAATGTGCCTAATACAATAATTATACTGGCGTTGTCTAATTTGATCAGCACAGTAAGAACCAGACTTGCGTATTGAACTCGTTTCAGCTACAGATAATGCTGTGTACCGATTGAGGATATATTACATAAAGATAAAAACGAGGTCACTCGTTCGATTTGGTTTTGAATACATAACAGTGCTTTCTGCACTGTGTCCCATCTTTAAAAAGCGGTGACGTCGATCCGTCGTCAATATTGGGGGCCCAAAAGTTGAGACGCCATAGGCGCCAAAAGCGAGACGTCAGAGTGGAACTGGAGAAAGACGAAGAGGTATCTGCTTTTTCAGCCGACTAGGTGCTCTAAGGGAGCGTCGTTATCTGCTTCTGCCGCGTCCTGTCAAAAAAAAATTGGCACATTTTAAATTAGCATCGCAAAACACTTCGTGTAGAACAACAGCATACCGAATCGAGCGAGCGAAATTTTCTGACCTTTTTGTCACCTTTTTCATAATATAATATTTCGTGAAAAAAATTGCAGGACATGCTTTTTAACTTTTACCACGGCTACAGAACCCATCCAAATATTGGGGCCCACACCCCGAAGATTGACGCCTATGCTAAACTGACTTCTACACCGTGGTCTATAAAACGCGCCACTTTGTTTTAATAGCTTTATGAAACATTGGCCAATCGTAATAATTTTTGGCATGCGACATCAAGAAGAAACTTGACGCAAATGATTTGGCCATTTCACCTTAATACTGTCGCTACACTACCTTGTGAAATGCAGAATTTGTAGTTTTGCCATTTACAACAAGGAATAAATATTTCCGACACAACTGGTCGGGGTTGACCGAAAATGCCGGACCTGATTTTGACGGACATGAAATTGACGGATATGAAATTGATGGACAAGATATAATCGTTTGAAACTACATTAAATTGCAATTATTTTCGAAAGAACAACGTAACACAAGTCAGAGCAACAAGATAAGTTGTATAATGTCGTAGATTTATTAAAATGCAGTCGGTTAATTTCGGCTGATGCGTCATTGTGTTTCATATGACCATTCTGCACAATGTCATACAATGAATATAAGTTAAGGATGAAAAAGTGATGCATGCTCTGCAATGGGGCATAATACCTGATATGAGCATACCTAAACGGTGAAAGCGGAGCAATCCAGTATTTCTCCTATGTGCCATATATATGCCAATGTGCCATATAATGTGGCAACATATATGGCACATACATGATAAATATATTATACATATATGTGTCGTATACGAATTATATATTGATCATATATGTGTTATAGGCTATATTTATTTTTCATATAAGTGCCATATATGTGCCGGGGTCCATTTTTTTACCGGACACAGTGTTCATAAAACGCTAAATGCAGTAACCATAAATAAAGACTATAAAATTACGTAAGCTAATCTTGAGCACTTAAGCCATATCACTGTTCCTTTTTTTACCTGTTTGTATAATGGATTATCGCACGCGTACAGAAAACCGCGGCCTTTAGCTATCGCTACGTATAACGACGAACTCTCCATGATCGCAACTGACCACAGTACTACAATTACACCGACCTGAACACGCTTTATATCCACTTAGACGGTCAACGGTAAATAAGCCGTCTTCTGAAATCTACTCGTCTACAGGTCATGTCCTGCATATTCAGGTCCGTCAATTTCATGCCAGGAAATCTGGTCCTTCAATTTCATGTCCGCCAATTTCATGCCTCGACTTTTGGTCCGTCTATTTCACGTCCATCAAATTCATGCCTGGACATTTCGATGGTCCTTTATTTTCAGGTCCGTCATTTTCAGCGCCCCCAACTGGTCATCAAATGGCAATTCAAGTTTTCACCGCAAGAACGTCTGTCTGTTTGCATTACCTGGGGAAAACAGAGCAACCCAAATATGCGTTAAAATAAACACAAAACATCAATCAATTTTATCTCTTCAGATATGTGCACACCCCGAACAGCCCTTCTCAGTTCGTTGGACAATGTTTCGGGTGTCATGCACCAGTGAGTCTATGCTGTTTAGGAATGTTGACGAACTGAAGTAGCGACTGATTGAAGCAGAACATTATCAACACTGCTTCAATGAGTTGAGAATGTATCTGCATGCCTGTGTTCACACAAGTGGTCGATATCTTAAATATAATTTACTGTCAGCATTTGCGCAACTGGACAATTGGATAAACTGTGAACCAAATGCTAAAAATCTGGACAAAATATGCTAAATGTATGTCATTATATTTAAATCATCATACTGCGTAGAATAAAAATGAAATATTTCGCTTGTTTTCTTTAGGTAGTGCAGAAAGAGATGTTTAGTAAAGTAGAAATTTTTGAATTTTCGTTCGATGGCCAATTTGTCTAAAATAATTGTGCCAAAAATTATTAAAATCTGATAATCCACCTTCAAGTTACGATCGATCATGTCGGGGTCTATTTTTGAGATCCAGTGTATAGTCGACTGAATGAATGAACCTTAAAAGTTTTACTGCAGTGTTCTCTGCTTAGCGCAAGTCGGACCGGAAGGCAAAGCAGCTGTGGATAACACAGAATATAACGTAACAAATCATTGCACTTACAGAAGCACAGACTAAGCAATAACCTGCATGCGTGGCGACCGATAAGCATATTACTAAGAAACTGTCCGCCTTATTCTGGTTAGAATTGTATATAGTACTTAGAATGTATTTAGAAGTATTTAGAATGGCTAGGCTTGTAAAGGGGACCAGTCTGGAATTCAACATGCACGCGATAATATCGTCCCAAACCATTTTTGCTGTTTTCGAATTTTGACTCATATCGCCCTTACATAGCTTTGTAAACTGTTGAAGTTTTTTGCTCTGATAATATAACTGTTCTATGGATTGCACACAAAAAAATTAGGCTAAATAGGCCTAGGCCTACGTTAAACCAAAAGATTAGCCAATACATTATTGTGTCAGTTTTCCAATTTTCCTTATAAAACCAATCTGTGCAAGTAGGCTGAATTGGAGTGGTTAATCTGTTTAAGTTTTTGACTAAACGTGTGCAATAAAAAGCATCGTGAGACGAGGTTCACCGTCTTATTCACCTTGACCATTCATAATCAGCTGATTTTGTCTACCTGACGTCATAGATTGTTTATTTTTAGGCGTGTGCAGGTTGTGCTATTAATAGTACCGACCACGCCTCAATGTCGGCCGGTCGGCCGGTGCCTACAGGCAAAGCATATCGTTGTTTTGTTGACTAACTGAAGGCGTGTTTTCTTTGTTTAAAATGAACATTAGAACATCGTAATTTGTTCAACGTCAGTGATATACCGGCCGCGAGTAACGCGGCGACAGTATTAACATGGATCAAGTAAACGAAAGAGGAACGTCGAAACAGGAGTTCCTGGTCGGCGAACAAGTGAAGGGCGTCTATCGTCTAGTTCGCAAGATCGGTAGCGGATCGTTCGGTGACATCTACCTGGGCGTGAACGTGGCGAACGGCGACGAGGTGGCAGTGAAACTAGAACCACTCAAGACCCGTCACCCGCAGCTATTGTACGAAAGCAAGCTGTACAAGATTCTTCAGGGTGGTCAGGGCATACCCCATGTTCGCTGGTTCGGCCAGGCGCGAGAGTACAACGCCATGGTGATGGACCTTCTCGGACCGAGTCTCGAAGATTTGTTCAACTTCTGCTCGCGCCGCTTTACAATGAAGACGGTGCTGATGCTAGCCGACCAGATGATAGGCAATATTGAGTATGTGCACAGCAAGAATTTCATCCACCGTGATATCAAACCAGATAACTTTGTGATGGGAATCGGGCGACATTGCAACAGGCTGTATGTCATTGATTTCGGTCTTGCAAAGAAATACCGTGACAGCAGGACACGGCAGCACATTCCGTATCGTGAGGACAAAAACCTCACTGGCACGGCTCGTTATGCAAGCATCAACGCACACCGAGGTCTTGAGCAGAGTCGGCGCGATGATCTCGAGTCCCTCGGTCATGTTATGATGTACTTCAATCGTGGTTCACTGCCATGGCAGGGTCTGAAAGCCGCAACCAAGAAGCAGAAGTACGAGCGCATCAGTGAGAAGAAGGTGGCAACACCGATTGAAATTCTTTGCAAAGGTTTTCCATCAGAGTTTGTGATGTATCTGAACTACTGCCGTGGACTTCGTTTTGATGAGGCTCCGGACTACATGTACTTGCGGCAGTTGTTCCGCATACTCTTCCGCACATTAAGCTATAATTATGACTTTATATTCGATTGGACAATGTTGAAGCAGCGTGCTGCAGTTTCGTCTGCAACTCGAGCAGTGCCTTGACTTAGCAAAATGTGATTTTTTTTTATGCCTCAACATTTATTGTGTTGTGACGCGTCACGCATTCATGCCAAAAAAGTACAATGTCATTTATTGTCTGCATGCCTTTTTTATTTTGTGGCATTGTTTTTGCCAATATGTTTAAGGAATTGAATGTTTCGGCTGTAAGTTGTTGACTTAACTGTCCTGTATTTGGGTATATTTTCATAGTCATACATCATTCTTTTTGTGCTAATGAATGCTGTGATGGTAATGAACTTAGCCTTGATCCTGTGTGTAGTCACATTTGCTTGTGGTTGTTACAAGATAGCTTGTAATTCAATTATGAGTTAATTTAGTTTCTTTAAGATGTATAGTAGATGTGTGATACAGCCATTGAGCAGTACTAATAACACTACAAGCAATGTACTGTCACCATATAGAAATGAAGATTGTTGATGACTTTGATTGTTTGGTGAATTAGAATGTTGGCTGTAAGGAAGGAGTGATAGTATGGTACGTTTTGCCTGTGTTTGTCTTTTTGTCTGCAATTTTGTAGTTGCCGTCTTTTATTGAGTTTTAATGACATTTTGTACAGTTGTACAGCTTTTTGGACCTGAAGAGGAAAATGAGTTTGTTAAGAGTCAAAATTTTGTATCCCCTTTTTATTTTGTTGTAATTATTTCCTCTCTAGTATATTTTCTATGGGAAGATCTGCACACCATAGTGAGGAAGCTCTTAGACTGATTGTGGTAGTGGCTCAGATGGTGTGTCTCAGTCTCCTGAGCTGCTATAAGCCCATATTGGATAACTGAACATATTTTGCCTTATTTTGATTCTAAAACATAAAAGAGGATCGGTACGTTTTTAATGGCAATATGCGTTATTGGGCAGCACTGTAATTTTTTGTGATAGAATGATTTTGCAACCATCTCGCAGTTTAACACACGGAGTGAAAATGTTTTGTTGCAGGTTTGTGCTGTACATGTGCTGCTAGGTTGACCAGTTGTAGCTGTGTGACCATGCACAGTAATGGTACTGTAAGATTACAAACTAATTTTCTCTAAAATGAGTGGATTACACAATAAAAAGTTTGTGAAAGTGTGTTGTGAATAGGGATATACCAGTGGTAAAAATTTCATTGAGACTAAACTTAAACTACGCTGCCTGTGGTAGAGTACTGTGTGTGGTTATATTCAGTTTTGAAGTTTGTTTGTCTGTTATATAGCAATATGCGTTATTGGGCAGCA
>Ga0209454_1000963_pt1 | contig 16780 bp, 7 predicted proteins | sample WorMetHERISLAND1_2_FD_187400 | JGI IMG/M metagenome (GOLD analysis project Ga0209454, IMG submission 187400) | Marine gutless worms symbiont microbial communities from Max Planck institute for Marine Microbiology, Germany - Olavius geniculatus... | ecosystem: Host-associated > Annelida >...
GTCAATCAAGGTCATCGATGTTGATAAATCCAAAAAGCCTGTCACCAGTGCTTGTTATGATAAGCAGCATGTATGTACCTATCTGCAACCGTTTTCACGTTGTTCAAGCCAATAATGGCAAAATGACGTCTTTTTTAGGAGGGTACCCATCTTCAATGCCCTCGTTCGAGGGGAACCCCTGCACCCAGTGGCACAAAATTTTGTCACGATAAACTAGAGACATTGGGGCGGCTCACAGTGAAGATTTCGTGATCCTAGCTTGCACCATTTTGATACAAATCACGAGTGTGACAGACGGACAGACAGACAGACAAACAGACGCCCAGACGATGGCAAAGACGCGCGAAGCATTCTGCTTTCGCGCGTAAAAAGTTGTGAGTGGAAGGCGAGAGTCAAACAGTTGCAATTTTCCAACAGACAACTACAGATATCCAGCAGGAGATCATGAACACTCAAAAGTTCAATTATGCCTCCCAAATCTCCCAAAATAGAGGATTTTCAGCATCAAATTTTGTACTTTTGGAAGAAAATTTTCATTTCAAAGAAAAACTTTTCTAACAGGTAAAAACTCAAGTGGGGGAGTTATTGCTGACCTTGTCATGATGCCACTGAGTAGAGATACAAGGAAATCACATAGTTCACAAGGCTACTGATATCAGTGGTACACTAAACCAGAGATGAGGTCTTTGAGGACCAAAAATGTGGCCTTGGCCTCAAAAAAATAAGTACACTTACAATAATAAGCTATTACCATGCTCATACATCACAGCAATATGGAGCAAACGGCTGCTGGTTTGACTCCTGACTCATTAGTTAATAAATGGACAGACGCAGTTAGCATACAACAATACACAGTAACACAAAAATTACCTCCATGACAGCAGAATATTTTCTCATCAATAATTGCTGCAATCGGCAAACAGTTGAAACAATCGGTAAACGTTTTCCACAGTCGAATGTTGAATCGCCGTTTACCTGAGCAAAACATAACAGATAGAAATGTGATGTGAATGCCAAATTTGTAAATAAACAATAGTCTATTACAGCTAAGCTTCATACTGCATAACATACACTTTACGTAGAAAAATTCACAAAATACGAAAAATAACACTGGCAATAAACATGTATATATGACCTCAGAGCACATACATACACATACAGAGTGGGTCAACTGTTTTCTCAGCAACTGTTTAAAATCTTAATTTAAAATTTTACGTATTTATTTACTAAAACCTTCTACATCTAACTGCTAAGTAAAATGTGACTCTGTTGGAAAAAGATGGAGTTACAGACTGTTTAACATGACGCCTACCGATTTCTCAATATTCAAAAATGTTCCGGCTACAACACCAATTTTTGAAACAACACAGTTAAATAATGATCAGATGCCAAAATTACATTGTCACTGTGAATGTTCAAAGTGTCAAACGCCAGCTCCAAGCCACAACACCAGCCTCCAGTCGCCTTACTTGAGAAATCTTTTACAGCCTTGTCGATCAGTCCCTGTGGCAGGTTGCCTCAGATAACCTGAAGCGCTTCCTTGAGTTTGGTGCTTGTTTTTGGCATTGTTTTAAGCTCACGGTGAACGTCCAACATTGCACTCCATATGTGATAGTACATTGGGTTTATATTCGGCGAATTTGGAAGCCACTGGTCTTTTGTGATGAAATCTGGACAGCTGGCCTGCAGCCAGTTCTGTGTGCTGCGTGGCATTGCACGCTGTGTGTGCTAACGCACCGTCCTGCTGGAAGATGAATCCGGTGGGCAGCCAGCGATTGTTTTAAGGGAATGATAATTTAGTGCTAATTTCTAAACAAAATAAATTACTGTTTATCAAAACGTTACTGTTACATCATCGGTAGTAACATGGTAACCAGTTTTAAAAAATTAAATAGAATTTTTAGCTTAAACATTTTTCAATGCTGAAAAATCGATTAAAAAATCTATAACTTCGTCGTTTTTCAACAGAATCACATTTCACTTGGCAGTTAGATGTAGGACGCTTTAATAAATAATCCTGTAAAATGTCAGATTAAAATTCCAAATGGTTGCTGAGAAAAAAACCAAGAAACTTTAGAGATACTTTTTTTGGCCCACCCTGACAAGAGGCAGCATTCTTAGGTAAATATGGGTCATACTCAAGGACTGCAAATAACATGGTTAAAAACAACTTCTTTATACACTGTGCAACTTGGCAATATTTTGTCCCTGATCACAGTTTAACTTCACAGCCATGCTTTAAGCACTGCCAGTCAGCTAGCTCATTGGTTAGAATTGGTTTTAAAATAGTTCTGATAGTTCTGTGTGAAGCTGACAAACTGTGGAACTAAATTTTGCATCATCATAAAGCTTTGAAAATTTCTGCAATTTTTCTGGCCCATTTGTTGGTACCATTTTCTGTTCCCAAAAACTGAAAAACCAAACTGCTGTACAGGCAGACAAACAAACAACTTTAAATAAATAGTGACTGTCCGTATGAAGCAAGTACGTTTATGCTGTTACAAGAAAATAACAGATACTGACATTCATCGTAGAATCCGTAGATCCGATTAATGCTGGCACATTCGTGATTGCCTCTAAGCAGGAAGAAGTTCTCTGGATATTTGATCTTGTACGCCAGCAAAAGACAAATTGTTTCTAATGACTGCTTGCCACGGTCAACATAGTCGCCGAGAAAAAGATAGTTTGCTTCTGGAGGAAATCCACCATACTCAAACAATCTGAGAAGATCTGTGTATTGCCCGTGAACATCACCTGCAACAATTCAGCACTAAATAAATACTTGCTCTGACAGGTGAATCATAGTGTATCATATTATATCGAGATGGTAGACACAGTGTAAATCATTCTACATGCAGATACTCTGTGCAAAACTATATCTGATAATTAGCAAAAGGTGAACTACTCAAGGCATGATTTCTGAAGTCAAACATGTCAAATGGTAAACGTTTTTAGCTTTCGTTCATTGGTCGTCTGTCGACTTGTTTCATGAACAGCCAAAATGCCGACCAATTAATAAAAGCTAAAAACGTTTACCGTTTGACATGTTTGACTTCAAAAATCACGTCTTTATACCATCCACCAGTCTTGTTTAACCAACATACTGAACTTATGGTTCCAAAGCTACTCAACACAACAAAAGCACTGACGTAAGAGCAACATTAGCAACTAAAACTACAAACTCATTATTACTAGCTCTGAACAACCACTGGTAGCCAACATAAGTCATTAACATCATGGCGTCTACAATTCACTGACCTCCCTTTGTAACATAAGCAGAATAACCTTACCACATATTTTCAAAGGGGCCTCCAATTCCAGTAATATAGGCTGGCTCAGAAATATCTCGCGTGACTTGAGACACAATGCTCTTACTTCAGCCTCAGTCATGTGCACTGTCTTGCCCGGTCTGCATCCTCTCACTACAGATGACAAATTATTAACACAACAAATACAACAGCAATGTAAAGACATACGAGAACACCTGTGCTTTATGACTACCAATATTATCTTTCCACTTGTTGTCATATTGTTTGAAAAAACTAGAGCTGTCAAAGTGTTAATTTTTTTAACTCATTAATTAACATGTTATTAACGCACCCAGGCCCATCAAGAGGGAGAGTAGGGGGTAAGTTACTATGGGCCCCATGACATTTGGAGAGGCCCAGCCTGTAAAATATAGAAAGTTAGAAACACATTTTAAATATATAATCAACAATAACTGCGGAAAATATTCTTGTTGTTGAGTTATGTCAATTGAATAAGTGTACAATTCTACAGAGTGCTCGACCACCATGCTCACAAGCCTCGTTGTGTCTTGCAGGAGGAGACAGTAGGCTAATTTTTATCATTGCTTTGGTAAGCCTACATTACCTTGATTTAGTATCAGGCTAATAAGTGACCGCACTCAATAACCACATTACATCAACTAGCATTTTAATGTGCCAAATGTGCATCGCAAAACGCAAATACTGTACGTTTGTTGTTGCGATGAACAGCTCTAATATAGTGTCTCTGTCTGATCAGATATAGGGCTAACTATCTGCATACTATTCACGGTACTGGCAATTGTCTTTGATCGTGTGATACAATGCAAGACTTTCTTAATTAGGCCTACCTGAACAGACATCTCAGCCTTTGACGCGACAGCAACCGTTTTGTGAGTAGGCCTATTCAACCTGAATTATTTAGCTGTCTTTGATCATGCTTTAATGGTAGTCCATCAGGTGAAATATCGCAGTAGGCCTTCTTAATGACCTAGGCTACTTGAGTTAACCTTGCATTCGTGTGTGATGTGCCGGCTTATGCTCTTGAGTTAACAGACTTCAAAGCGTTTTAAGAGTTAAGCTGAAGATGTGATTACTTTGCCGACTGCATGACCATGCCATTTGTGATGTGCCGATGTCGATTTGAGACTCAAATTTAAGCCTAAGCGAAGTTGTTTATTTGATTTTATTTGAATTTTGCAGAATGCGAAAAAAATCTAACTTGGTGTAATTTGCGAAACATTCTGCAGGTAAAATTCTGCAAAATACACCTTTTCAAATGTCCACATTCTGCAATCCGCATTCGCAAAGTACATCAGCGAAATCACATGGTCACTTACTCGCAAATCTTGCAGTAATCACATCTTATTGCACATTTCATGAATCTTTGTCGTCAGAGGTTTCATTCGATTTCCAGACACACTAACTTTCTGGAACAGTAAGAGAGACTTTTTAACAACTTCAACATGAACTTTGCACAAAATCAAAACATCACACTGAACTGTCATGGCAGTCGACGTCGTAAACACCCGCTAATAAAACGTAACGTAACATCAAACATTATGTACATCAGATGTGCAGGAGTCTAAATACCAAAAACGACCACGTTTAGATCTTCAGACTTAGGTGTAGAATTAGGATTAGTTATAGGATTAAGGTTAAAAATAGTGTTAGGTTTAGGGTTATGGTTAGATTTAGGGTTAGATATAGTGTTTGTAGTTGCATATAATTGCAATTAAAATAACTAAAATCCAGTACAATCGGTGTCATAATCATTCTCGGTCGATAGACGCTTGAAGTAAACAGCTGTGACGTAGAGATCGCATTGTGTGCACGTTTGACTTGTTGCGAAATAGTTAGAAAAATGTGAAACGATCGTAAATACTTCTTTATTTTCGAACTTTAGACATCTTTGGCAGTTGATTAATGCAAGCGAGATCGGAAATTGGCGAGTAAGTGATCATGTGATTTCGCCAGTACATCTTCCCCTAACTATCCAGATCCAGATCCAGTGTCTGCGATGACACACAAAATAGCTCGATGTTATTTTCCATCCGCACGGACGGAAATGTAAGCAAATCTGAAGCTATTTGATGCTATGCTTCATCCTGATTGATTTCCAGACAAACACGATGCTTTTAAAATGCGTGCAGGTGCTTTGACGTTTAGTAAATGACGTAATTCTTCATAATTAATAATGTACATCATAACCGCTAATTTCTGACTCATTGATGCGCCAGTGGCTTCATAGCCCGATGACAAGGCCACAGTACCTATGGGCGCGCCTGTTTTCATATACACGGACGGAAAATAGTGTTCGTGCAGTTGCACTTTCTGTCCAACCATGGCGGACAGAAAATAGCGTCAGACTGATTTACTTTTCCGTCCGCGCGGACATTCATCCACAAGATAGATCACTGTGAGAGTAGGCAACGCCTCCGAAAAAAAAACTGCAAAAGGAAGAAAGCTGTAATATTTTGAGGTATTGTAAAACAACTGCGTTTGTCATCTCGCACAAATAAGCAAAAAATCACAGCTGTAAAACGTGATCAACCTTCAAGAAGTCTAGAAATCAAACTATCAACATTTAGCTCCGGCTCAGCCATTTTCCCTGATGACGTCACACTGAATGCTCTCAATTGCTCTGAAAAGAAGTAAAATAAGTAAAATGAGATACATTAGGCTAACCGGCGAAACCGCGTCGACGGTGTCGTGGTTTCCACACTCCGGTGACTGCAATCCCGGGATCCTGGGATCCGGGATTAAGAAATTTTTAATCCTGGGATTTCAGTATAAAAATCTACGTTTTTATGCGCGACAGCTATGCTAAGCGCGTATTAGCTAATCGCTATCGTAGAGGCGTCTGTCGGTTGTCCATATCCGTCCGTCCGTCCATCTGTCGATCATATCCTGCATTGGCATTGCATTAAAATGGCGAGTAGCTACAGCTAGAATCACAAAATCTTTCCTCTGGCTGCCAGAAGAACTCTAGTTTTGTGACAAAATTTCGTACGTGCTGCTGGGACGCTGGGTGATGCCTGCAAGGTGGGCAAGTCTGTGCCTACATGAAACCGCTATTACGCTAAACGGCTAAACGAGTCAATAAAATAACGGTTTTTAGGGAGAACTTCTATAGCCTTTTGACGCTTTCGTTCAAGGGGAATCCCATCACCCATCATTTTGGCCGACATTTCACCCAGTTGTCCATTTTTCAACTGCCTGCAGTAAAATTGCTTAAAGTGTTGGCTCACTATGCGAACGAGAGCAAGGAAACGCTTTTTCTATTCATTGACAGCAGTATCGATAATGTTCTGCTCCAGACCAATCCAGACTGTGCAAATCGCTTCTTGACTTTACAAACATTGTTAAACTTCACCTGGTAGACACACTGCTGCATGACAGTTAAATCTTGTAACAGACCGGCTGTTGGGGCCCACAGATTAGGACAAATGAAATTTATTGACGTTTTGTCATTCATTCCCCAGGTAGTGAAAAAAGCAGATGTTGGGTGAAATAAAAACTAAAACACTTATAAATAGCCAGTTGTGTCAGAAATATTTCTGCCAAAAATTATTAAAATCTGCTAATCTTTGTTCGAGTTACGATCGATAATGTCGGGGATGTTTTTTCAGGTTTTCTGTTTATTTCAACACATATTGCGCTTGATCTGTTTCCCTAGTTAGTGCAGAGGCATACAGGTAAGGTGGGAAATTGAACGGTAATTTGATGGCAAATTGTGTCGGGAAAATTTTTAGCAAAAATTATCAAAATCTGGTAATTGGTTTTCAAGTTACAGTCGAAAATGTCGGGGATGTTTTTTGAGACACAGTGTATATATACGTTAGTTACAGCCATGAACTATTAATTCACGTTATTACGCACGGTTATTTAATGTACATTGCTATAGTTGGCAATTGATACGATTAGTCCCAGTAAAATTCTCAGTTATCCAGCCTAGCCGCCGTTATTTAGAACCACCGCCGACGGAAAAAACTCGGTCGGCCGGTTTAGCACGATGCACGTAGAGTTTTGTTCATAATATGATACACATTTTTGAACCAGCTACAGTTATCTGACCAAAAAAGCCTATGGTAAAGTTTAGTTAGGCTCAGCTTTTTAAAGTTGTGATTTCTGACTAACCTTTTAGACGCCATGTTGTTGTTTGTCAACACAACAAAAACACAATAATTATATATACGGTAGGTACTGTAAGCTTATATTACACGTAACAATCATGAAGCCATGAAATTTACAAAAAATAATGCAAATTCTACACCGGTGTACTGTACAAAATTCGCATAAAATCAAGCAATAAATTACAATTATTAAAACGTCAGTAATGTCAGAAGACAGCAATGTGATTCGATGACCGACTGTCATAAATAATTATTAATTATTACAACATTTACAGTTTACACACGTACGCAGAGACGTAACTGTTGAACGATGACTAGTTCACTACGTCACATACGCTCTTCGGCGACTCGCACAAATTTAATTCTATTCGTGTTAAATAAAGCTGCAACCGATTGAAATTTTAATTTAATGACGTTGGTAATGTTTTAGTACAAAATTTTAATAAAATTTTAATCGATTAAAATGCTTTAATTAGTTAATTTTTTCAACGACTAATGAATTAATTAAATGTCAATTTCCGCCGCCATATATGGATCGAGAACTGCTCACAAATTTTACAGGCAGGTCAAATTAAAACAGATCTGCAGGTAAACAGTTTCACGCTCTGTCGCAGTTATTGTCGTACATATCATACAAAATGATGTCGACAAATTCAAGTTGTCTTTACTGAGAAAGCTCGACTGTCTATAATATTGTATCTTGAAGGCACAGTGCGCAGGCATTTGACGAAATTAAAGACGCACGCTCATCCTGACCACAGTGAAACACTTGCGTGCAGAAACGATCCAGTAGTAGTACATCCGAGTCGCGCCACTAAAGCCTGCATGGATGCCGCGTGCTTAATTTGCAGTGATGATTCTGAAGCTGCGTAGAGTGTATCTTACGACTGGACCTGACCTGACCTCTGCCGCTCTGTGACGACCTAACGACATTGGACATCGATCAACGCTGCTCGACCACATCGCGGTCGATTTGTTGCCTCCACTGGCTGACCGGCCGACCGACCGTTTCGGTTGACGTCGTGACCTCGTGACGTGAGGTCACCGGCAGCCGCACGCCTCGACCACCATGTCGCGGTAGTTGCGCAGCACGACCTTGTCCGACTCGTCGACGTACAACATCGAGATGGAACTCAGAGCGGTCGGCACGCAGCACGGCGCCGGCACAAGGCGCGAGCTGACCGAGTGCAGTAGACTCTGCACCTGGGCGTGGTTGGTCGAGTTCAGATGATCGGCCATCATCAGCGGACACCTGCCGACGCAGACGTATGCGTGGTAGCCCGGAGGAGCTATGATCCAGTCGTCCCAGCCGACCTCGGCGAAGTCGACGTACATTGGTCGGCGGCGGCACGACGAACGCCGCCGGCGCGAATTGCGGCCGACGCGCCGTGCAAACCGCTTCCGCTTCCGCCGCGATGACGACGACGACGATGATGATGATGACGTGGATGTGTCGCGTGTGTGTCGGTCGTTGGTGTACGTCACCAGCAACGGCTGTCGGTCAACGTCAACGCGCCCGGCAACATCGCTCGTCGGAACCGATCGTCGCAACCGGAAGTGACTCGGCGCGCTATCGTCGCGCACCTGTTGTGACGTCGTCGCATTTTGTGACGTTACATTCCATGATGACGTCACGGTGACGCGCAGTCGTCCGGCGCTGGAGGATGCGCCTCGCTGCTGCCACGTCGCCACGGCAGGCCGCACGTCCAGCGACACCCAACGACCTTCCCTCGCAGTGTTCCTCTCCGACCTCGCGCCGGCCACGACGATCTTCGTGTCAACCAGTCGACTGGGTGGGTCCTCGTCAGCATCATCATCAGTCGACTGAGTGCCATCCAGCAGCTGATAGACATTGACGCGATAGCGCCGCGAGGCGTCGTTCCGATCATGATGATGATGATGTAGAAAGACTCGTAGCTCGGCGGCACGCAGGACGTCGTCAGCCAGTGACTGCGACACGTTGAACACCATCTCCAGACTGTCTACGGCAGCTGACGACGACGACGACGAGACGGAACGACGATAGCGCCGCCGTCGCGTCTCTCCTGCAGTGTAGCAACAGGCACAGCAAACACACCACGTTACATGCTGAACGAGCATTACCGCGGCTGTTTTTACTTTCAAATATAACTATTATACATTTCCACATGCATCTTGTACCCCGTTTACACAGTAGCTGGTGCTGGTTCGACAAGCTGGCTCGTCGAGCTGCCAACTTCATCGTGTAAACGGAGTATTACTGGCATCTTGTATACAGTACGCGTATCGAAAATCGAATGCTAAATAGTAGTGTTTATTAAATCCACTGTCCAAGTGCACGTAGCCCATGTTTTACTTAAACAGTTTTGACAACTGTTTTCAAGCGTTCAACGTGACCAACTTACACTGCAGCGATCGAAGTTAATGGGTGCGTACAATTACACAACAAATTTATACAGCGCAGAGGCACAAAAAGTTTCTAACGCGTTGTAGAGTCGAAGTTAGCAACAAACAAACCGGAGCTTCTTAAAAACATCGTTTAAAAGTATCGATCAAAACACATCGCGGTATGAATTCAATTCAGCACTATGCATGCAGCATAGTCTTTACTCACCGTCGAGCGAATGACCGTACGTCGTAGCGACGAAGCTGCGAATTGTGCTGGCCGCAGTGTACGCTGGTGTCTGCTGCGTCGAGTGTCGGGCGTCGGTCGTTGCAGGCTGTCGTCGTTGTCGTTGTTGCTGTTGTCGCTGTTGGTCGCGGTTAGCTCGCTGTTGTCGTCGGTACAACCTCCACATGTACGGCGATACTACGACGCGCTCAGCGGCCGGAGCACGCTGCCGAACTTTCTGACGCCGCTGCTGTCTGCCGTCGGCCACCTGTTGCACATAACAGCACGGCGGTCGTTCAAATTACTTGCCCACTGGTTAAGCCTAAGAGCTTAGAATGTTTCTGATAAGGTTTTGCTAATGGTAGCAAGGATCGAAGTAATTTGACAACGGCGAAATCACTGAACGATGCCACCATCTGGTGAGTCATAAATCTTTTTTGGTAAATCGGAAGCAACTGCACGTTCTAGCTGCGGGTTTGACACCCAAATACAGTATCTTCTTTCTCGTGAGTCAGCGACCCCAATCTAACACAATGTGCCATTTGACCCCATAAACGTATCTGCCAAATGGCATCGAAATCCGACGAACGGTTTAAGCAGAATACACGAATGCGGAAGACGACAAACAGACGACAGACGGACTATGTTACGCAGCAATGTGTAAGAATAGGCGGAATCGCTTGCAGCTGCATCGATGCCGCTTCAAAACAAAAGAATACGTGTCCCAGTGTCTACGGAATATGCAGCTATCCGCCTATAACTATAAGTGCGCAACCCAAACTCTGCTAGTTGACTTTCAAAGCTTCAGGCTGACCACTTTCATAAACTCATTATTGGGGAACCACGTCTAACTGATGGCTTAGTAGCGCCTGTTAGGACGTTAGAATTGAGATCGCCAAGTCGTTGAATCGACTCCCGGTCGTGTCGCTATTAAGTGGTTACTGCTTGGATGGGTGATTGTGAACAAGTAAATCATCTCGGGATATAAACAACACCGAGGTCAACTCAGCCTTCCATCCCTCCAGTGTAAGTAAATTAAGACCGACCTGTCTGCCTGGGGTTATAGCGGGCCGCGTTTACCTTTGTCGGGTGGCAGGTAAAACTGTGCGATTCCATATGACAGGGAACGATCCGTGGCTGTGAGACGGAATTTCTTCGAAAAGCTATACCATCTAACCATTACCAATCAATATGACAATGTGCTATACCTACCGAGGAGTGAATGGCTGTAAGTGGTTGCGACGAAGTAGCGGCTCGTTTTGACGTCGTGTCGGCGACCTGCTCAAGACCGAGCGTCCGTAGCACGCGAGACTCGTGCGTATGCGCGTCGTTGTCCGTCGTCCGTGCGTCGACGCGCTGGCTGAGCGCACGCGACGACGTCGTCTGGCGATGTCTGAGCCGGTGGCCGCCGACTGCACCCGAACGTCCCAGCAGAACAGCATCAACGACGACAAGCACGAGCAACACGCACGACCACCACGACGTGTTGACTCTGCAGCCGCGTGACGTCATCACCCTCACGTGCACCTGACAGTCACGTGATGACAGTATTATCTTAAACTGACAGAGTAAAATATTTATTATGTGTTGCAGCCAACTGTTGGATTAAAATGTAAGAAAACCAACGTAATTTTTGTAAATGCGGAATAGGTAATCAACGCTGCCACCTCGTAAATCATGTATCATCGACAGCCTAGAAAGAACTCTTTTTTTTCCTCTTACAATACCACTGCAGTGGAACAGTCTCGAGTAGACACTGCTAAAGCATCCATCATATCTGGGCTGTTTCCATAGTTTTCATGTTAGCGTGATACCCCACTAACGAAAGAGTTTTCCAACTGTGTCATCTGCTTTCGTATGTCGAAAGTAATCGCATATTTTAGCTAGGGGTTTGACCCCAAATCTCCCCTTCCAGTGTGGGTCAGAAACCCCATTTAACATAATGTGTCACTTGACCCCACAAAGTCGACCTTATCCGATATCGGCCTTCGGCCTCGAATAGTCGCCCTTCAGGTCGCAGAACTGCGCCCTCAAGACAAATTCTTGGCTATGCCACCGGACATACGACAGACCACGATAGACTGAGAAATGGGTAAGAATAAGCAAAATGAAATCACTTTCGCAGAAGCAAGTCCGCCTAAACTACTATAGTAAGTAAAATAGGATAGGCCTATAATGTTGCAACTATGTAAAATTGTAAAACAGTATGGTTACAAGTCCAAAATGAGTTGACCAAAGGCAAAATCGTTACTGCCAGTCCACGCAACTTCTCGTTTCTATTTGTCAGGTCGCAGCTTTGGAATTGTATGCTTCGCTGGGGGATTCGAATGTAATATACGACAAACAGGTGACAAACGACATACAGACAGACAGACCACGCTACGGAGAAATCTATGTATTATCGGGTTGCACAACAAATTTCTGCCGACGCCACATCCTTTCAATGTTTTGTTCTTGAAGTAAAAGAGTAACACACCTAAAGAGTGAAAAGTCAAGTCTGGTGTAAACGTATGTCGGAGTTAGCGCAGTTTTGGCGCCACCCTGCAGTTAAACGTGTCTGAGACCGCCGTGACGTTATTCCGTCTTCTCAATCAGCTCCACGCGTGCACCTGTTACCTAATCACATACAACATAGATAGGTGTTTTGCATAGTTATTAACTTATTACCTGGCCGTCCTGATAGGCCGTATTACGGGTTTTGCGTGTTCGTTCGTCCGTCTGCCGATCCGTTCGATGACAGTTGCTGGTAACCGTCAAATTACATTACAAAACAAGAGCCAAAGTAATTTGAAAAAAAGCGAAATCGTTTTTGTTTGCATTCGTCACGTGGCAGCATAGGATTAACGGTTTGGCTGCAATTTGCAATTGCGGCAGTCATTTGCATCCAGCTCTACACAGCGTAAAGGCTTGTCAGTAAACCTAATGCATAATCGTAACAGCGGCAGCACCAGCTTTGTACGAGTGGAAAGAGTTGTCATGACACTTGTCTGCAACCGGTACTTTGTACTTACACGTAGATCCGTCACTGTGCGCGGAAACTTTAGGCTAAGCGTAATATGGGGCAGGTAGGGTTCCCTCTAGTTCCACTCAGAGACGTCATCGATGTTTAGGGCGGAGGTGCAGCGTTCGGCGAAGAATTCGGCATCATCAATTAGACAGAGCTGTTACAGAAGAACAAACAACCTTCTGTCGATGTCACCTGGCGACCAAATGCTTTGGCCATCATCGGGCACTTGCCCGGCTGCTAAGTCCTTTTAACCTGGCCACCGATCCGCCCAGCTGCCCGCTTTACTGATGTGTTCTTAACCTCTGCTCAGAGGCCATCGAACGACGCACGTGGTGTAAGCGTTCACACCTCCTTGCCAGTCATGTTCCCTCCCCTAGCTTCACCCGCCCTCGACGTCTTTGCACACGCGATCCATTTATAAACTTGCACTCGAGAGCGCCCGCGCTCGCCGCCGATGCCGAGAAATTTATCTACCGCCGGCGGAAGTCAAGGAGTAGGGAGGGGCGAGGTCGGGAGAGGAGACGGGAATCCCGCGTGCCGCCGGCGCGCCGTAATGCCAGACAGAGTGGAGCCGGGCAAGCAGTTTGCCAGACATCTTGGCGCTGTAGATCCACATCTCGTTATGCTCCGTGCATCTCCTCAGCAGCAGCTTAATCAGCGCCACTCAGCTTCCGCATCCACGCTCTAACAACATACGCTACATGTACTGCAGGCCTAGAAGTGTACGGCGTTATATCCAAGCGTGGCATCAAAGCATCGCTTGGAAACCGATAATTATGCACGAAGTTATGTTGTAAATTGATCCAGTGCTGTATCGCAACTTCCGGCCTTCTTACAGACGAAGACCCTGAAATCTTAAGATTAGGCCTACCGCCAATGTGCCGTTTAGCGATCCACTCAGAATATGCCATGGCGTAAGAGACACGCAGTTGACCACACCGCCACATCAGAACGTCACCGTGACGACTGAACTAACGTCGTCGGCCAAATGACGCACGTGATATCCGCTCTCCAATAGAGCGAAAACTGGACATAAGATATACATGTAACACAATTATACGGTTCAAATCATTCAAGTGCGCCTGTATGCAGGGCGAAAAGTTACAAAAACATTCAAGCAGTCTTCTCAGAATAATAGAAACAAAAGTACTGAACGATAGGTCTGTTCAGTGCGACGAAAATCTCTCGCAGTCTATTAGCAACAAACTTAGCTCTTATTAATCCAAAAACGTGTGATCATAAAACCGAGCTGCTTGAAACCATAATGCTATCGCCGTTTATTAAAGCACACAGCACGCATCATACACGTACTTAACACAAATTTCCAAACGCAAAACGTTCGAATTTCGGTTCAAATCGTCAGATACCGACTTCCCAAAAAAGATTCGTGTGCAATTAATAAGTTCATTTTAATGCAGATTTATTTCACGAAAGGTAGGTTCTATAGCTTCATAAGTTCATATCAAAAATATTTCAAGTTAACTCAGCCCGGCCATCCCTCCGTGGATAGGCGCAATGAGTACGAGCAAAAATGGACGGTGAACAAGCACACCGCGCGATGCACTACCCCTGTATCCGTGGCATTCCGTACCGTAGTTTCGCAGTGCAACTAGTGTCTGAGGTTTAAGGAAACGAAGATCAGTGCCGCCATATAAGCTTTATGGCTCGGGAAGGACTTCGCGTTAACTTTACGTTATGTCAGAAAGTAATTCAAAATATAACTGGTGCATGCAGTCTAATCGCTTAGCATAAGAAAGTAATTTTGTTTTTTTAGTTTATGGCTTGAATGCTGAAAACTGCAACAGCTTCGTTACTGAATTTCTTACTATCACACTAATCGTCTTAGGTAGAACGCACGCCTCGACACTCGACTATAACGTCGCTCTACTATTCTTTGTTTCAGGCTTCATGCTACCTGCAGTTAATTGCGTGACTCACCGAGAAATTTGATGTCGATGATCAGAAGCGTAGACTATACGATTAGCCTAACCGATCTCACCTATCGTCGCCGATACAACTCAGCGTCGTTCTACAGCTCCGCAGGGAGGTTAACTCGAGCGTGCGCGCTGCACTCCGCGTGTCTGTGACGCACGCTTTTCGCGCACCTTGCTACTACTACGACTGCTCTGCTCCGCCATAGTTTTCTGCCTCTGCAGCCGCGCCGCAGAACCTGCCGCAATTCGCCAGAACTTCGCGGCGGCGTCGGCGGCGCGGTACAGTCTGTTTCTTATCATCACAGCCTGCAGGTGTCCCATTATAGGATCGCTTCCGTTCCCAGAAAAGTATCCCCCGGCCGACAATTTACGGGCAAAAATCCGCCCGCTCGGCGGCCGCGCGAGCGGGACAGATTTTTGCCCGTAAATTGTCGGCCGGGAAAGACTTTTCCTATAATGAAGAGAATATTTATGGGGCCGGCGATATTTCTCCCCGGGCGGATTTTTCATGGGAGAGACATTTCTTAAGTGACACAGACCTAGGCACGTTAGTCGCCACCGCGCCGCCGACAACACTGAATCACTGACGCACACTCGCATCACAATCACTTCGCATCCGGTATACAGGTAGGGTACCACAGGTCGCCGATCTGTCATCGAGAACACCGGATTATCTCGCGCGCGGATTGGATTGCATGCTGCGTTATCTCACCGCGCTTGCACCGATGTGTGCGTCTATGTTATTAAAAACTATGGAACTGTTGTCGCTTTGTAAATTTTGTTACTGCAAATTAACTGGTAAATTTTGGCCATGTGCAGTTATGAACAGAAGTTATGAATTGAAAGTAGACGGATCACTTTTTAGGCTAGAAAATGCGGCATACAGCAAACAAGTAATGAGCAGTGATAACACATACCGTGAAAATTTCGCCTTGTAGAAATAGATGATCAACTTTAGCGATGACGACAAAAATGCACAAACACTATAGGCTTACAGTCGAACGATGACTAGAACTCAAGAATAATAATCACGTCTAAGTTCGACGTACCTGTTCACGCAACGTCCATGTGGCATGTGATGAGCAGGGCGATACTTTCGATGCATCGCTCAATCAGTCAGTCAATCAATCACAGTCTGAACTGTCAATCATTGGCGAATAACCGGTCACGCCTGCACAACGTCAGTAGCGTTATAACTGTCGATGAGCGGAGTGACAGCTTGTCATCAGTAGCACGCTCTGGGCGCTCTCCCCGCGTGGATGAAACACGTCGCAGCTATAGCCATGCACTCGCCAAGTTAGCGGCCGACCGGTCATCACACTTTGAAACGATTACGATCGCAGCTTCTGTCTGACACGCGAATAGCTCGCTTCCAGTCTGTTGTGCCGACACCGGCTTTTGATGTTATCGTTACCCACAACAGTTAGAATCTACCGTGTGGGCGCCGGCAACGCAGCAGTGACAAGACGAGGCAGTGTAGGCCCCTATATAGCGTCGTGCGAATCGTACCATGGGACCTCAAATGATGTCAAAAAATGAAAAAATATATTTATGTAGGCCTGGAAAGTATTTTGCACATGTTTTAGATTTAAACTCCGGCCAGGTATGTGTACGTGGCCCCATTTTTTCGCATGCTCGTTAGTGGATAGCTGCTCTGATAGGACAATACGAACAGTTTTATTTCGTTGGCCTGTTGACAGTGGCGTATTTAGGATTTGGCAAAGGGGGGCCATGGCGAGCGTGCGGAGCGGTCTGGGGGTCTGGGGGCGAAGCCCCCAGCGGGGTCCAGGGGCAAAGCCCCTGGTCGGGGGGTCAGGGGGGCGAAGCCCCCTGAAGCTGAAACACTT
>Ga0209454_1000972_pt1 | contig 16708 bp, 7 predicted proteins | sample WorMetHERISLAND1_2_FD_187400 | JGI IMG/M metagenome (GOLD analysis project Ga0209454, IMG submission 187400) | Marine gutless worms symbiont microbial communities from Max Planck institute for Marine Microbiology, Germany - Olavius geniculatus... | ecosystem: Host-associated > Annelida >...
GTATAATCTATAAATACTTTATACCATTTTTTTCTTCTTTTTCTTTTCTTTTTTTTCGTTTCTTTTTTACGATACTTTGGTGCAGCATCAAAGTCAATGTTTAATTTTCGCTAGTCAACAGCGCAAAGTATCGTGCTTCGCATGAATTTTTAACGCTAAATCACCATTGAAAAGTCGCACAAATTTAACTAGCTAATAAAAATTAATAAAAGCTTAAGCAGATTGCTTTTGCCGAGCTAAGGTCCTAATTTTTCTCAGAAAAATTTGTATCAACTGTTTGACTTTTCAGTGCCCAAAACCAGTTTATTTACTTATTTATTATTTTGTCTTTATATAGTGTATCTTATGCATGACCATGACAAGATCTGTAATTCTAACCGCCATTATGACCTAAAATATTGAATTTTTTTATTTTATAAAAATGTAAACCAAATTATTACACCTACGTTACAATGACATCACAAAAGGTTATATGGGCACTCGATTACTATAATAATAAATTCAGCTTTTTGTACAGTCTGCGCTATTGCAAAACTTGTTCTTAAAGTTTGCGTTTCTGTCACTTTTTCGCCTGTCAAGTAAGTATAGCGCAAAGCAGCTCACTAATGCACAGTTATAAGCTAAACAAATAAGTAAAATTCGGTATAAAAATATTCGCGCATTTCGAAAATATTGTGATTTTTTATTTTTTGTTTTGGGACATTTTTCTAGTTTACTTTGTAGAATTTCGCTATTCAATGCTTTTAAAAAACAAACCATTCTGCTACCAAAGACCATTATTGCTTTCTTGCGGTGGTATTATGTGTTTAGCTAAACATTGCTTACAAATTTTGTAAGCCTAACGTTGATATTTCCAGGTCTGCCATCCATTCGTATAGGTTCGTCCAAAAGACGACACACAGGTAAAACGTGTAAAGTTTTCTGCGGGATATATCAGCATATACACTGTGTGCCAAAAACATCCCCGACATTTTCGACCGTAACATGAAAACCAGTTATCAAATTTTGATAATTTTTGTTACGAATATTTATGACACAACTTTCATCAAATGACCATTCAGTTTCCCACCTTGCCCAATGTATGCTTTTGCACTACCTAGGGAAAGCAGATAACACGAAATACATGTATGCGTTAAAATAAACAGATAACCTGAAAAAACATGCCCGACATTATCGATAGTAAGTTGAATAAATATTAGCAAATTTTAATAATATTTAACAAAAATATTTCTGACATAATTAAGTATTAAATAAGTGTTTTAGTTTCTACCTTATCCAACGTCTGCTTTTGCACTACCTGGGGAAAGCAGACCAAGCATAATTCATGTTAAAATGTATGAAAAAACGTCGATAAATTCATCTATCTTAATCTGTGGGCCCCAACAGCAGGTCTATTACAAGGTTTGACTGTCATACAGCAGTGTGTCTAGCAAATAAAGTTTAGGAATGTTTGTGAAGTCAAGAAGCAACTGGTACAGACTGGATTGGTCTGGAGCAGAACATTATCGATACTGCTGTCAATGAGTGGAGAAAGCGTTTCCTTGCCTTTGTTCGCATAGTGGCCCAAAACTTCAAGCAATTTTACTGCAGTCAGTAGAAAAATAAACAACTGGATGAATTGTCAGCCATAGTGTCAGAAATGTGAACAAAATGTGTTTTTACGCATTATGTTAATTAAGCAATCATATCGCCTTGGATAAAAAAGTGATATTTCGCTGGTTGTGTTTTCCCTAGGTAGTGCAGAAACAAACGTTGAATGAGGTAGGAAACTGAATAGTCATTTAATGGCGAGTTGTGTTAGAAATATTCGTACCAAGAATTATCAAAATTTGTTAACTGGTTTTCAAGTTACAGTCGACAATGTCGGGGATGTTTTTTTGGGACACAATGTAGACTACCGTATAAATCGTTGCGTGATTTCTCTAGGCAATTTGGCTTCACGTCGTTCGTGTAGTCAGATACTTTACAAATCGTTGATTGTTTATTGTTTATTCGTGTGACAAAGTGATGTACAAGGAGCGACATTTATGTTGCTATTCCCCACTGCGTCAAACAGTAGGTGATATCGTCCGAGCTGTAGGCCGTCGTTATCCATGACGCATCCAGTGTATCGCTGGCGTGACTGCTGCTGCTGCTGGGCCGCATTATTTTGTGGTCGACGGAGCGTGCGTCGTGAACACGCGCTCACTCATTGTGTCCGTCTGTGTTTCTCCTATGACACGCAACTGACAGAACCTACTATGAACGATTTCACTATAGGCCTACAGGGCGGGTCAAAAAAGTGGCACCGTTTATGTATTCGAGTTTCCTTTCTTGTTAGATGCATCATATTTGCTATTTTTTTGTTTACTCACGTGTATCGTTTTCATCAAATGACGTCGTTCTTGGTCTGCCGATGGAAACAAGTTCTGTTTTGAGTGAATATGTAATTTAATTTTGTCACGATGGCCGGATTACCTAACGACGAACGTTGTTTGATTCACAACCAGCGTCTGAAATTCATCGGCGTTTTGAAATGATTATGAACGCGTTTTCAAATAAATAAACATATTTAAACTCTAAGTAATTAATATCAACTGTTAAAATTGTTCAAACAGTATATTTTTGGCTTTTTGCAGTTTGTGTGACGTATTGACGTAGTTAAAAAGATCGTCACTTTTTAGCTTTTGGGGTAAGCTAAACGAACGACTGTCGACGACAGTGACACATTTATTGCAAGTAATAAGCTTGTGCACTTTGTTGAAAAATCCTAGCCTTAACTCACCTAAAATTCTCATTGAACACGCCAATACATGTCAGAAAATTTGCTGCTATAATATTTATATGTAGGCCTACTCGTACATATTTTATGCCAAATCTCATGCAGAAATTTTCCAAACTGTAGGCCCTATTCGCTGTGACTGTCAACTAATTTGGTTTACTTAATTTCCTGCAAATATGCAGCATGTCTCGATAAACGTTGACAGTATTTTCTGTGTAACTAGCAAATGTAGATATATTTTCATAGTCTTTGGCACGAATCATCTTGATACTTCACGTTACTAAAACTTAGAAAATTTTTCCCACACACATAACGTCATCGAAAATTTTCGATATATTTTCGTTTATTTTCGGGGACAAATTCGTAATAAATATTTTATGTTCTTCGGTGATAGCCATTTTATAACATTTACATGAATTCTTTAAATTGAAAAAAATGCCTGTTAATCATTACAAATTATAAATAATAAATGCTGATTTCACGGTATCCGTAAAAAGGTTAACGCCGGTTTGATAACTCTAAAAAAACTAGTTGTAAGTTTTGATAAACAGAATTGGAAAAAAATTACTTTTCGTGAGAAATTTACATGTACACATATTAACGACGTTGAGTCGATTGCGAGAAGCTGCAGTATGTTTATAAGTGCTTCCAATCGACGCGAATGACATAGAAGCAAAGCGGCTGTTAACAATCGGACAGTTCTCACGACACAATCAACTAAGAGTAATTTGCTGTATGGCTCAGCAGGCCGATATTCAGTATTGATGCTGCGAGCAAAGTTCGCTCGAATATCCTCGACAGTCGTATCGATTGGAGAAATTAATGTGGAAAGATTGGAAGTCCGAAAGAACTGCGTGTGTACCCCCTTTCCTTCCTGTCTTTCCTGAAAAGGGTAAAATAGTAAATCTTTTATTCAATGACTATGCAAACTGCACAATCAGTGTGGACTGTAGATATCGTCAATTCTGTCTATCAATTCTATCTATCGCAGCACAAAATATCAAACGTAACACGTTTCAGCGCGGCCGAGCGCCGAAACGTGCTACACGTTAATGTGCTTCTGCGTTACGATTAACCTACATTTATGATTTAACTGACCACCAAAAAGTCGCCGATTGTATACAAAGGTGTTATTTTGCCTACTGTTGCAGCTTTGGGCAAAGGGCCTTTTGAATCTGCTGAGCTGAGGCTGCTGAGCTATCTTGAATTGGCTGATCTAGCCCAACTGTGAAGCATATGTTTTATGATTGCGTTGGATAATTTTAATAGATGGGTGGCGTAATTGCTTTTGCTTTTTAGGTCGTATGTGCGAGCAGTATAAAAGACTTAAGCAGAGATTATACGGATGCTAAGCAGCACGCTGATTGCGGCTGAAATGACTTCAGTCGAGTCGGCATACACTTCAAACTTCGCACAATATTAGGAGGCTTGGCACCTAGGCCTACTCAGCAAACGTCTACGAGCGGCTCGCGCCGCTTGGCCGCGCTGAATCGTGCTGCACGTTAATATTTTGCGCTGCACGGAAAAGTGCCGCGCGGGATCGTGAGATAACCGCCTATAACTGTCAACGCGCGATGGACGAACGGGCGGACAGGCGTTCCGACGATAGTACTTTGCTGACACCTTAATCAAGTTAGTATGCTTTGCCAGCCGATGCAGCAGCCATCAAGATTGCTAACTAAAAATTCAATTAAACGAAGTGTAGAGCCTATTTAATCCATGTATTTTTTGTCCAACGACTGACTTGATGTGTCCATGCAGAGAGAGTGCACGACGAGATCACGCTATACGGGAACGAGTACATTGCCTACGAAGAACCTCATTCAGCGATCATCAGCAACAAAGATGAACTGAGCATCGGTTTTCAGACCAGCCAGCAAACCGCTTTCATCGCTCTTGTCGGTAATAATGTCACACATGAGTAGAGTGTGCTAGCAGTCATTGTTTCGTGATTTTTATCAGCATATGCATAACGACTGACGTCGAGATTATGCAATTTCAATATCGATCGATGACGCCAGCCGATATTAAAAACGGCTGTGTTGAATGTTGTTTTTGAAAGATGGATATGTAATTCGTAAAAAGCACCCCACTTTGTTTTACGGCTTGTAACTTTGGAAGTAGCCTACGTTGCCTACTGACCGGATCGTCACCGAATTTGGCACAAATCAACGTTACTGTATTCTTAACATTACTTCATAATTTACTTCAATTTATTTTAAAAAGCAAAGCGGCGCCATCCAGCGAATGACGATAGCCATAGTATATGACGTTCGACCTAGCTTCAGTCCTAGATATAACGCAGTGTTAAAACCGCATGCATTGCCCGTCGTGTAGTAACAGTGTGTTCTATTCGATCATCGTAAAGGCAGATATTAACCGGCGAAGAGAAGCCAAAAGGTCCCGAGTCCCGACATCGCCGAGCTAGCCGAGTTTGAGTCTGACAGCAGTCGTCTTTATTATTCACACGGCTGCCGGGCCGCACGGCGTTTAGCGAGACCGCTGCGCGTCCGACTGAACACAATTTGTTGTCTGCGAGCAGCGGCCATCGACGACGAGACAAGAAATGTCTACAGAGACCGTAGCTCACACAGACACAGACACACGCAGACATACAAATACGGACGGAGAGGCAGAAACTGAACGCGATGGTCGATATGCGGAAAGAAGAAGCGAGGGGCGGGCAGAGATATGACGTGCCAATAGCCAGGAAGATGTAGGGCGGATTAGCGGGATGCGATGACACCGCGTCATTTAGACTGTCATCGGCGCTAGTCAACTCGACTCAATGCACTGACCTATAGGCCTATAGCTCGTCGTTCGTCGGTCATGCATGAGACATTTGCAGCACACGATGGCGCGCACACTAAAAGCAGAACTTTTGTAATAGATTGATCAGAATTCAGACCTTGGATATAGCCTGTGCGTTAACGTGGGTCTTATAACCTTAGCAATTTTAGCGTATAGCTTTTTCGCTTTCCTAGAATTTGGCGACTTTTGCCGTTGGCAGTTTTTAAGTAACCATAATAAATACCACGATCACAAAATTCCACGTTGACCTTACCGCTAATTTCGACAGTTAAAAGACTGCAAAGCAAATAACAAATTTGCTGTAAATTAGCAGAACTAAATCTTGCCGCTCACTGAAGGTCGTCGACGCAAACTTCAGTCTCGGGGAATGCGTCAACTAATTGTTCAAAAATTAGGATCAAGAAATCCGAATGATGAATGACGACGGATCGTTTCACGCGCCTGCCGTCGTAACGAGAAGCTATTTTCCCTTTCTGCTCGCTTTTATCGGACCGTCGATTGTCAGCACATTTAGTGCGAAATCACGCGAATACACCAATCATTGCAAAGCGTCGCACGGTGATTTCGTTCTAGCTCAATATCAGTCGTCGCTGATAACCGCATCCGTCTAATCACGGCCCGCCTGCTGGATGAGTTCAGATTCCGCTATTCAGTAATCCATTTCTGTCTCCAGCCTCCGACGTACGTCGAGTTGACGTAATTTCTTAGAATACATTGTGCGAAAATGTAGTACAATTACTAATGTGAAAAAAATAAGTAAGTGAGTGAGTGAGTAAGCTTAAGTAAATAAATTTTTATATCGCACAATAATGACAGCGAGAAGCTCGCTCAATCTGAAGCGCATTGATATTATGTAGCTATCACTGTGGTAGCTATCGATTGGACTTCGTGTTCAATCAACACATAACGCATATAGGCCTAAATGACGTGAAAACGCCATTAGGCCTATTTGCCGCAGATTGCATATTAAAATGACAGCGTAAGTTTTGTATTAAACATTTATAAGCTATTTTAAAGGTCGACTAAAAATGTTATTCTTTCTTAGAATTTTGATTTGTTTTAAACAATTTAGAGAGACGGCTAGAGAGTTAAAATGTCCCTGAACTTTTAGTTATCAAAATGTTGCAATAACTTTGCTGCTCCATACATATAGCATGTGGGCCTACGGAGTGGGCCAAAACGTAAGCTGCAAACTTGAGTTCATACTTTTGTCAAACATTGTACATTTTTTATTGAGTGCGCAAAGGAAAATATTTAGAAAACGACCAATATTTGCCGACAATATGAACCAAAGTTTGTCGCTCACTTCTGCAGTTAGCAAAACGATTATGGTTTCCATGCATCGCTGTACTCGGGCCGATTGCTATAACGCAATGTTCAGTGCATTCGCGCCGACATAATTGGCGTCGTTCGGCCTAAATCTGGCGCGGGCGCACACAACTTTGTCACGGCGTTGTCCGTTTCGCTCGCGCTCGAATTGGTTGCAAATCGGTTCGCGTTGACGCGACGCGCTGCAAATCAAATCTGTCGGTCATTTGACAGCATTCTTTGTGACTGACTGCATGACGACAGCAGTTACTGCTGCTGCTGATGCTGTCACACATTCGGCAGCAATGGACATCACCGCTGGTTACCGGCATTCCTTAGTCTAGCACAGGCACATCACATTTGCGGAGGCAAAGGGTGAAAATTTGATGACAAAATATGCCAGTAAAATTATTTTGTAATTGTAAATAGTTAATATTTGATAAGGGTTTTTACTTGCGGTGTTTAGATGACACCGCGAGTCAGTCTCAGTCAAAATAAAACACATGCAGTCTCTTGTCATAAATTTCGCAAATGTGCACGAAAGATTTTAATATTGCGCATTTGCTACACATTTTCAGATAAACTATATAAACTTTGCGTTACCAAGCTGACAGTTCAGCAACTTTCGCCAGTATCCGTGCACGACGACGACAGAAAATTTTTCGCACTGATCACCGGCAACAGTCAGAGTCTGCACCTGCTACATCCGCTACTTCCTACTAAGCGCGAGCTGCACTAAATTCTTCGTAAACAAAGCCACAACTTTCAACTACCTGATCGTACATCAGTCTTCAAAAACAAAAACTTTACTATAAGAATTCCACGTGCCGACGTTCTCTATTAACAATTTTCACATTTGTGTTATTGTATAACAGCGGTTTGCATGTTCTGTCAAACCTTGAATGAATGCATGGAATTCAAGAATAAAACATGTGGTGGCTTTGTACCATAATGTAACGGCAAGACGTTGGACTTGCGATCGAGAGGTCGTTGGTTCCACTCCCGATAGGGACGCTATCAGGTAGTTACTACTTGGATGGGTGACTCGGCGGACAGGTAAATTATTTCTGTATATAACAAACATCAAGGTTAACTCAGCCTTCCATCCCTTCGAGATAGGTAAATCGAGTACCGGACCGTCTGGCCGGAGTTGAGGCACGGCGCGTTTTTCTGTGTCGGGTGGCAGTTAACTCATGTGTGTAATCTTATATAGTTGATGACGCTCTGTATCTTCGAGGTGGGTTTCTCATAAATAGCTATACTGTTTAAACCGTGTAAAACACGTGTGTGGGTGGGTGCAGGCGATAGAGAGGACAAAATGAGCATAGCGCTGGAGGACGGCGCTATACAGGTGCGTGTTAGACTGGGCAGTGGCTCGTTGGACGTTCAGTTGAGTTCTCCTCACAGCAACGTCCGGTACGACGACGGACAGTGGCACCGGCTTGTCGTCAGCCGACACGCTCGCGAGGTCTCAGCTCTCATATTTTCTCGACCTACTCTGTCTCTCATGTGTGGCTCGGTAGTCTAACGGTAACGTGTCGGACTTGTAATCCTGAGGTAACTCAGAGGCGCAGGTTCGACTACGCACCAGGACGCTGCCGGGTAACGACCTTACGCAAGTTGTTCGCACACATGTGCCTCTGTCACTAAGCAGTATAATTTGGTACCGGCTTCACCGCTGGGACGTAAACAGACACACCGCGTGATACACTGGCCCCGTATCCGTGGTCTCGCAGTGTAAAAACTGGTGTCTGGCTGAGGGCCAAGGAAACGGAGATCAGCGCAAGGCTCGGGAAGGACTTTACGTTTTTTACTCTGTCTCTCGCCGCAGTGTTTCGAGTGTTATAACTGCTTATGATCTCGCTCCATTGCAGTGTGTTATACTAGTTATACTCGCATAGTGCACTGTAGAGTGTAGACCGTGTTGAAACGTATACTTAAAACGCAATGCGATGTCAGAAGAGCCATAACAACATCCAAGTTATCAGAGTGCATGTGTGAGTGGCGTGAATAATACGGACCCACGTGCAGTATGCGTGTGTTATTAAGTCGCATTCGAGTCAAGACAAAAATGAAATTACGGTTGCGGACAACGATATAGGCTAGGCTTACTTTAAACAATGGGAATCAAAGTCGTAATCATCAGGCTAAATCCCTGCAAATACAGATCTTAGATGACAAGTCGTACATGTTGACCGAAGATGTCTTGCCCTCACCGCAAACTGGTGACCTCAGAGAGACTTTGTCATCAGCTGACAAAACATTGACGTCGCTATAGACAGTCGACGCAATTGAATCTTGACAAGATTTGACGCGTGTTCTGTTATGTCGCAGCTAACTGAGCAGCTACTTGGATCGACGATATTCCAATCCGCTCATCAGCTCAGAGACACTACAGCAATTTCAGGACACTCTGACTGTAGATGTAGATAGACTGTAGATGTTGAAACTCAAAATACATTCCACGCATCATGCATTTTACTAAAGGCATTTTAAACGTGTAATATTTAATCACTTAATCGTGTGAGTGGAGTTAAGAAGAAGGGTCACACACAGCTAGCTTAGCTATCCGCAGACCTCTGGAGCATGATAAAGACTCGCAGGCCGCATGCATTGATCCGCGGACGCAGTGTGACGTCGTTATCTTGACGACTGGACGTGCGTTAGACTCGTCATACCGACGCCTGCTATTGCTCTCCATCAAACATGATTTATTTCCCATTTCGGTGCCTTGCAAGAATTGTGTCAACTCAGTCGGTGTCAGCGAGCCAGAGCGCTTTGACATGAAATAGCTCGTGCACTCCCAGCATGCAGTGCGGTCATCATCTATCAATTAATGACGTCATCGGTGGCACTGTTGTGCGTAGACAAATGACTGAGAACGACAGTGACTGATGCAGCCGCAGCCGCAGCTCCAGCAGCTGACTATGCAGTGACCAGTTACATCTCTCTTCTGTAATATTATAATTTATAATATGCATGCGATACACATTACCTTGACACAATCTGTGTACTTGCCCTTGCTGGTTGGCATTTTGAAATAAGTTAATATTGGGTATAAAATAGCTTTAATGTTAATTTCGTTAAGTAAAACCACTGTGTGTCGTGTCGAAAGACTGAAGTCAAACTGTATTTGTCCATTTTGTTGCAGCTGGTCTCCAGTCGAGGACTTTGTCATGTAAGTTCTACTATATTGTATTAGAATGATTATGTCAATCATTTGTACAGTTAGTACACTACGCATAAATGTACGTAGTAAGTCTTATTGGAGCAATTGTACTGACGAAGAACTAACTCGATTATGGCGTTACCATTATCGTCATATTTGTATTTCTCATGTATCATGTGTGCGGTCATGACCTTGACATCTCTTTCCTGCGACATTGCCTGCAAATATAAAATTCACAGTTCTAACCAAGTTTAAAACTTGCACAAATGTTGTTTTTATAGTTTTTTTCTAGTTAGACGATCGTAAAAGAAAAATAGATAAGCGGAGGGGAAAGATTTGTAATACATTTTCGCAGTTTTAGCATATATTATCTTGATACTCTAGTTTGCTTTGTTACTCCTTTGCTTTGATAGTTTTAGTTATTATTGCAATACATGTACTAAACATGAAACTACTCCGCTTCTCGCAGATGGTTTTGGACTCTCATTGCAGTTTTTAGCTTTGTGTCGTTTTTCGTTTTTGGTGGAGTTTTGAACCTGCAAACCGCTGTCTGCGTCAGTCGAGCGGCTGATCAGCAGACAGAACGCGATCGTCGGAAGTAGCCCACCAACCAACACGCGTGACAGACAGACACCGGGGTGGCAATGCTGGAGTTAGCAAGCCACGTCGACTTGCTACAGTCTGTGATTGTAGCATTTTTAGCGTCTTTGCGACGGGCAGACAAACAGAGAAGTCTGGTGGTGGTCGGTTGGTCGAACAAGTCGGTCGCTGATTCAGGCGTGCTTTGAGCGATCAGCTGAGTCGCGCGCGCACAGCCTCACAATTGACGCCAGAGCGGAGTGGGTGTACTTGGATGGTTGTTGCGTCCCAGCTTCCGGCATCAACTAAAACGACTTGGTTCACTGTGAAACTATGTGACAGCAACGTTAGCAACTAGCATGATTGCAGTCCCACCTTCTTACTGTTCCTTTCTTCCCTAGATCTTCTTTTGCCTCTCGAGCTTTCTGTGTATTCTCGCCTAAAAACTTTAATTCTCTTTCCCTTTACATACGTTCATCTGACAGTCTTGCCACTTTTAAATCTCGTCTTAAATCTCACTTTTTCACCTCTGCTAATCATGTTTAGTCACCTACATGCAGCGCCTCAGATTTGTTTATCTATTACTGGCGCTATAAAATTATAAATGATTGTGATTGATTGATTGCATCGACGTACGAATGGACAGTGCATAAAATAAATCCAGTAGCCGAGGAAGCGACATTTTCATACTAGTTTACGACGTTATTTTGTTCTGTCCTTTGTGTCTAACTTCAATATTAACGCAATCGTTGTTTTACAATTACGAATTCTAAACACAAAAAATGTTAAAATTAGAACTACGACAAAAACTGCGCAGCAGCCATACAGACCGGATACGACTAAATGTCGGATTCGAAGAATTAGGACTGTATGTAATAGAAGTCTTAAAAGTTCTTAAGAGTCCTTAAGTCTTCAAGTCCATAAAAATACGAATAATGACTGACAGAAAACGAATAAGCAATGTAACCAGCGTCTCTGCTTTGCCCGAAGTGTGGTACCAAGTCGTCTAATGTCGGAAATCGAAGTCACCAAACTGTCCCGACAGCGCCGAGAAGTAACTGCGGCGACAACAGAAAACGGGAAATGAAAAGGGCGGAGATAGTACGAGCTCGACTTCGGACCAGCTGCGTCAAACGCCAATAGGCAAGACGTAAATTCGGTTAGGTTTCAACTAGAACTAGTAGAGAAAGATGCTACTGAGTGAATAATTGTGTTTGACATGCAGAATAGATACTGATCAACAGCTGGTTGAAGATCCAAAGCACTATCAAGTAGTGTTTATGTTAATTTGAAACTGGCAAATAAGTGACGAACTGCATAAAAATGCCAATTCTATTATCTCAAGTATTCATTTTTAACAATTTTAATATTTTTTACCATCGTGACCTTTATTAGGCCTAAACTAAGTTTTTGCTAGTGCAGCAACGCATTGGTGATTGTGGTGAAGACTCAAGACTGTATTTGTATTGGGTAAATACTTCTATTGTAATAGTGCTACGCCACAGGGAGTGGCAAAAATTATCGTCCCCAGCAGCATACGTTTCGCGCCGAGTGGAAATAATGCATGGCATCAAGTCCCCGTAATAAAATAAGAAATTATTATTGTGCCTCAGATACTAGATCGATCGTCGGCGACGTGAGGTGGGCGTGCTGATTTTGCGTTTTTTACGACCTCAGACTCAGCTCTGCGCGTTGCACGGTAGTCACTGCAGGCTGTCGACCAGAAGCGTCGTAGGTTACGAAAGTTGGGGTCAAGAAGTTGCAATGTTTTGACAGCAGTGCTGCAAATTTCTGACAGAGAATATTATTGATGCTCAAAAGTTTAATTGCATAAAATAAAAACTTCAGCCTAGAATTTTGTAGTTTTGGCAAAATTTTTCTGACAAAAAGAACATTTTTCGACAGGCTAAAATTTAAGAGAGGGACAGGGGCAATTGTCTTTGCCTCCATGCCACGACGCCATTGGGGTCTACATTGAAACAGTTGCGGAGTGGAGCCACATAGCTGTCGTGGACTGTGACATTATACGGACCAAGCGACGGCGCGTGTTGATAAAATGATTCACTTCGCGTAACATTTAATTCATATTCATAATAAATGGTCACAGTAGCCAATATATTAGAACAATATATTAGACGCAATTATACGCTTAAGCTAGTCTATAAGTGAAGGTTCGGGTACTTGTGTATGTTTGCTTACATGACCATTACAAATATGAAACTGTAATAGGCTGTGTAAACTGCTCGTCATAACACTGCTTGGTAAATACAGATAAGCCTAAGAATTTGCTTTCACACCATATAACTTGACTGGCAATAATGCAAGCCCGTAGCAGACGTGGCTTTCGACTGATACCATGTACAATAGCCGAGCTGCGGGCAGACAGACGGAGTCTGATACAGACACGCTGTCTGTCAACAAGGGTCGCTTATAGCAGTCGCGAGCAAATATTAGCAGTGAAGCTGTGCATTAACTGTTCCTCTTATCCACCCCATTGTGTTACAATAGCAGAATAAAATCTAATCCCACGTTGTCACGGTATATCGTTGAAACAATTCGTGGTGCTCAGTCGACTGCATCAAGTGGTGGGCCGGCGTTGCGCTAGATTGGAGTTCCACCCACTGTCAGCCATGAGCTGTGGCCAAGCAAGGCACATACATCGACAGCGGGTCAAGCACTCGACCTCACGGTCGCCAGCAAACAACTCTGATGAATATCAATTGCCGCTATTCAGTCACAGATCACTCATACTCTTTGTGTCTGGGACTCGTTCACAACTGCTACCGCTGGAGTTCTAAGGACGGTAAAGTTCGAGGCGGAACCGGCACATAATGAAGCCAGTGACACACAACAGAACTGAGCGATAATAAAGAGACGTGATTGCGTTTAATCTATAACTTATCGGAAAAAAAGTTGACTACTGTACGCAGCTTAGACAAATTTTGGTATATTTAAGAATATTTTATACAAGAAATTTGAGCTAATGCTCACGAGACGCGCGAAAGCCTATAGCACCTGCTGTTCGCAAACTGTCAGACTATCTCCAGCCATTTCGTCTCGACTATTTGATGCCCTCGTGAGCAGGTTTCCTTGCACCTAGAAAATCGAGACTTGGACCGTCGAAATCTACGTTTAATTTTAAAAATTTCGTACAAAGACTGATCCGGACAGAGAGACAGACCGACGGACAGAATTGCGATGGCTAAGACGCGCTGAAAGCAGTAGGTGCTTTCGCGAGTAAAAATGGGCGGTAGTAGGCGTACATCACTTTGATGGAAAGATTTATTTGCCATAATAATAGCCAGAACTAAGAACAACAACACAAAAAACAAAGAAGCAATAACTTAACTGCTTAACACTGTTTGACATCATTACTATTACATCTTAATTAGTTCAATAACTTAACTACATCTTTCTTAGCCTACACGCATCCATTATATTTCTTTGTATTAATAGCATATTAAACAGCTTTTAAAAATTCGTGCCAAAAGTTTGATGGATTTGATGCTTTCTTTTAACAAAATTGCTCGTTAGACGTGATTTTATACCGCATCGTGCTTCCAAAAAATTCTACATTTCTTAAATTGTTAATTTTAATGTTGACTTAATTTACAGCAAATATCTCGTCGCTGTTATACTTATTGAATTGTAGCATTTCAGCCATTTCAATAAATATCCATTTATATTTGAGAGGAGACCACGAGTCCGCGACCAGAAAGTTGTACCAGCGGTGTCTGCCGACTGCTGGTTTTAGCGTTCTGCACATCTGTCGGTTTCTGAAATCATCGTTAGGCTTTACCAATATTTAGTGATTGACGACAGTGTGGTGTTAAACGTTGTGCAAGTCGTCGCGTGCTTATGCTGCTTTGCTGACAACCGTGAGATGACGGGCGAAGTTTTAGCCTACGTCGTAAAACAAGTCACGCATGAAGTCGCCTGCTACAAACAGAGACGTCATTGTCGTCAGTCGCCACAACTGACCGTCCAGCACTCCAGCCCAATCACAAAATCGATTCCATGCCAGTGGCGCTGTTGCGACGTGTCAGTACCTTCTTCAGATCCTCGAAACGAAACATGCGAGCACTAAGCGAGGGAGAGGGGGAGAGATAGACAGCTTATTCTCCAAAACCCACACAAATGTGTAATAACAAAACGATAACGTGATAACACAGGATGGTGGCCAGAATAACAGAGGAAGGAACAGGCGGGCTACATTAGGGGACCGTTCTGGCAGCCGCGTAGAAAAGGATAGTAATTAAATGAACACGTTACAAGTAATAGCGTATTTACTCTGTAAAAAGAACTTCGAAAGTGCTCAGTGTGCTAGTAAAACAAGAAAAGTAAAAACGTTTGAGGTGGTCGCTAAAGGTAGACGGAAAATATGTGTGCAGTGTGCTGGTATTAAGATAGTTTGGAAGAGCGGTCCAAGTGGATGGATCGGCATGTCCAAATGCACGTCATTCATATATCGCCATTCTGATCAGCGGATCCACAGTCTGAATCTGATCCGGTCAGTGACGCCAAGCCAGTGTGAAACATGGCGACGGAAATAGGTCAGTCTTCGGTCGTACTTGCCGCAGTTTGACACAACTCGCGCAGCTGCGTCGAGTACACGTTGCCTACTAAATTTTTCGCTGTCGGAAATTTTTTTCGTCAGAAAATTTTTGTCAAAAATGCTACATTTTTGACAAAAGTTCCATTTTGGAAAAAAATTTATTGGCAAAATTAAAATTTTGATAACCTATAATCTTCTCTGTCGGAAATTTGTAGCTGTCTGTTGGTAAGTAGCAACTTCGTACACAATGCATGCTTCGACGGACTAACCAATGTGCGTTTGTCGAATGGGTTCAACCACATTGTGGTGTTTAGTAGGCCATTCAGCAGCAAAACTAAGTTACTTTGTATTGCACATGTTTCTCGTATGCATGGACACAGCGCATGATACCGTAGGCTGGTCATCGTCAGTGGTAAACTGACGAAAGAGCAAGTCTTTGCCTGTTGACGCCGATTGCGAAGCAACGCAGGTACCGAGATGTCTCGTTGTCTCGTACCCATCGGTCGCACAGTCGGCGTCGCACGGGGCAAGCGTTATGGCTCATGGCTAATATACGGCAATAGTTCAGCGACGCATGCAGTCACAGCAACGACGACCGATGACGATGAGTGACGAATGGCGCCGGAGCAACTCTGAATCAGCGTCGACGCGTCATGTGGATCAGCGGATCAGTTCATATAGACTACAGACCGCTGTCGTATATGTTCACAGTTAGCACGGTAGTGCGTAACACTGTTGTAAGGGCGACTATCAAAGTCAATGGAAAACCCCTGTATCAATCGACTTAAAATTTGACTTCGATGATTAGGTCGGCCATGTGACCCTACCTGCCAAAAATGGTACAAATCAGTTTAGCAGGGCGGTGGGGCAAATGGGTCAAATATAATGTTCATAAATGGGTTCTTTTTTCTTTCTTTTTTATACTTTTCTTGCCAAGCTCTGAAGAACACATTTTTGGGAGTATCGCCATATTTTTTGCACTGGATGACGTGTTTCGGTGGGGATTGATTTCCTTTTGACTGAGGGGGTCTCAACATTTATCTTTTATATTTTTTCCTTCTAATCCCCCCAAACACAAATTTTTGGCCCATTTTTGGAATGAGAAAAATAACACTGAAAATGCTTAACAATGGAGATGCTTGTCTACAAACTACCCTTAATCGTCATCGTAGCCCTACCAAAGTGGCATAGTGAATAGGCAACGTGGCCTCGGGAATTCCAAATATGCGGTTATTTTGGACCCCCGGTTTACAGGTCACGTGACACGGCGCATGCGCAGTGAACTTTTGGCCTTTAACATGGGCAAATGCAAATTTGAGGCTTATATCTCCCTAACGTTGGAAGTTAGACGCATGATTACAATGGACCACCAATAGGAAACCACATATGCCGAGTCGAATGGTCACGTAACCGATGACGTCACGTGACTCCAGAAGGTCAAGGTCGTGACCCCATTATCTTTGAGGCGCCATATCTCCCAAACGGTGCAAGATAGATGCATGGTTACAATGGACCACCTATAGGA
>Ga0209454_1000973_pt1 | contig 16706 bp, 11 predicted proteins | sample WorMetHERISLAND1_2_FD_187400 | JGI IMG/M metagenome (GOLD analysis project Ga0209454, IMG submission 187400) | Marine gutless worms symbiont microbial communities from Max Planck institute for Marine Microbiology, Germany - Olavius geniculatus... | ecosystem: Host-associated > Annelida >...
ATGTACAACATGGAGCGCAGCTATAACTGAGACACACTGCTTGGGCCTATACCTATGCCTTATACCTTAGAAGTCGACTGAAACCGGATATTTTACTTTTGGCCGAAACCGAAACCGAAATCTAGTCGGTATTTAGCTTACCCACACGATAGGGGGCTAAATAAACCCTACAGTGTCGGGAGTGGCGAATGGTTACAGTTCAAGCTACAGCAGCTGTGCGCTGGGAGGAAAGAAGTCAGAAGACGAGAAGGAGAAATGTGGCAGCGCGGCCAACCAGCTTCAGTCATGCGTCGCAGACACGCACCGACCGGCGAAGAATTAATGCAATCTCTGGTCAACCGGTCATCCGCTGGTCAGCCGTCCGTCCGTTCGCCCCTCCGTCCAGTCAGCCGTTCCTTCTGTCACCGCGGTGCCGGCGCTGTCTGCCCGGCGTCTGGTAATTTCACGCCGCCGGCCGCGGCGTCCAATACCTTGGTGGCCGCCGACGCGCGAGCGCGCCACCACGCCGCATTATTTATGGAAATATTTTCTCAGCGGACGGACGGACGGACGGAACGCCACCGATCCTTCCTTGGGTCGCTCGTTGTGGCGGTCGTGGTCGTCGTGGTGTATTGCTGATTCTGTTTGCGGGTGCTGTAATGGCGGACACGGCGCGGCCCGCACGGCGGGTATTGCAATCTGTCGCGGTCCGTCCGCTCTGACTTAATTAACACCAGCGGTCGGCGCCCTGCCGGACCGGACCTAGTAGTGGCAATAAGCGAGCATCGCTGCAGAGTGCGACGACGTATCTTAATATGCGTCGCCACGGCACGGCCTCCCGAGGTCGACGTATGCGAGATGTGTTTATGCCTGGTCTGCTGCTGCACACACAGACAGGATGGGTGATTGTGACGTTGTGTCCGTGTGTGATTGGATTTTTGAACGATGTCGGATCTATGGCCGCCTTTGAACCACCACGCGACAACGAGCACCGTGTTGACTGTACTCGGGCCGCCACCGTTGAGTACGCACGCCAAGTGATTGATCGCTTTAAACGCAACGACAGTAATGTTGCACTTCCCACATGTAATAAGTTTGGCTATTTGCAATTTTGTATAAAAAGCGGTATGCAGTATGCAGTATGAGTAAAATTTCTGTTATTATGTAACTGACCAGAGCTTGGCAAATTACTGGCTCAAATGTAATTCAATTACAAATTACTGACGTGAATGTAACTAAAATTGCAAATTACAAAATACTTTGAAATTAAAGGCCAAATTACAATTACAAATTACGTGATTTTAATTACTTCAATTACAAATTACATGCACTTGCTAATCTTGTTTCCCAATTAGTATAATAAATGACAAATACATTCATAGGTCTCACATACTATTCTAGCAGTACTACATTAGTAATACAGTCACTATTTATTTATTGTTGCAAGCAGCAACACACCAATTACCTGATAAAGTCAACTGTCTACACTATTTACAAATGGAACTTATATTTAAAAATGTAAGTTACATCATGTGAATCACATAAAGGTTTGTGCCACTTTAAAGACCTGGGAAAGGAGCAATTGCAGAAATGTTTAGTGACTTGATAACGGTCGGCAGTGCAGACTGTTTAGTTTTTATTCCACGATTAGCAATTAGCGATCTGCTATCTACTGTTTACACTTGTTACAAAAACAACTTGTACAGAAGAACAGTTACAACTGAAAATGTAAATCACATGGCAAAGTGTAGGTAAGTAAGTAAGAAAGATCGACATGATGCTTCATATAAAACTAATAGATGTTACCACTTAAAACTTTTAGATGTAATTGAAAACCGTAATGTAATTTGTAATTACAAATTACATGACCATGTAATTGAATTACCAGTTACAAATTACATCAAAAGCAAAAGTAGTTGAATTACGTAATTGAATTACATGTAATTTCGTTACTGCCCATCTCTGTAACTGACCATCCAGATCAACTCAGCCTTTTATCACCACGACTTACAGACCTGCCTGGCTGGAGTTCATCTGTGTTGAGAAACAGCTAACAGTTTAACACTGTGTGATCCCATATGCCAGATGACGTTACCTCCATCTATCCATATAGCTCTGACTCTGAGTTAGTTTTATGAAGATCAATGTACACAGTTTTTCATTTGTCCAAACCTCTGACATCTTGTCAGAAATTGTCACAAGAACAAGAGCACGCATACGTCATGTATAATCGATACACGAATCGACCCGTCTACGAATTGTTTTGGACTTCGCGGGGGATCGGACATTTCATACAAGAAGGGATAAACGCCCCAACCCCAACCTTTCAACATTGAAATATGGCGCTGTTTATAAGGAAATGTGTCGTCTGTTCTCGCTAGTCTGGCAGGGTTGCTTTCTTAGCATGGAGCCCGGTGCGGCTGCAGTGGTGGTCGTCGTTGGTCAGCTGTGGCGTGCTGTAATTAAGTCTTTGTGGTCGGGTCTTAACGCGTCGCAGAGCAATCTGACGAGCCTGGCTGCCTGGCCGCTGGTTCGGCGGCCACTGTACGGGTGGTCTCCTCGACGTCGTGTGTGGTCAGTCGGTCGGTCGTCGCTGCGGCGACCCTTCGATCGGTCGCTGGCGTCGCCGTGGTGCCACCGCGCGGGCCTCTACGTCGCAAACGACATTAGGCGTCGTCGCCTCGCCCGTGCGGTCTACCCGTGCCGTTGTCCTATTATAGGATCGCCAAGCCAGAAAAGTTTCCTCCCGGCCGACAATTTACCGGTAAAAATCTTTACCTGTAAATTGTCGTCCAAGGAAACTTTCTGAGGAAAGGGGGGCGATCCTATAATGGGGAGACTTTTTTATAGAGCTGGTAAGATTTTAATAAGAGGGAGACATGTCAGATCCGTGATTACCTCTCCGCGGGCGGATTTTTTTCATGGGGAGACATTTTAATGTGACACCGTCCGTCCCGAACTCAGTCCACGGCCCGCCCGCCCCGGCGTCGTATAATAGATGGCGCCCGGCGATCTGGCAGTGGCGCTGGCACTGACGACCACGGCCGCCGGCCCGATATTAAATTTGTCGCGCTGCAGCGCTGGTGTCCGGCCGAAGATGAGAAATGTAGTCATTCGACATTAATGGGTTGACTGGGCAAAAGAAAACAATTGGAACGATCCATCATTCGTTCTGCCGGGAGACGGCTTTATCGAACTGCGGTCTAATTGTGTTAGCGGCCGGCGCGTTGGTCGTTGGTCGTCGGTCGTCGAAGGGCCAGCCACCTCGGCCGGGGTGACGCCGGACGGGGCGCCCTGGTTGCTGGCGTAATCAGCTTGCCAATCACTAGAACACATCGCGCATTCTCTGATTGACCAACACACGCTCGGCTGCTGACGGTGTTCGACAGCGTGGAAACAACCGGTTATGAAAACCAAACTTCGCCTCCATATGCGTTTTGTTACTCGTGCTCAGAGACTATTGGCAAACATTAAAATTTGTCTTGTCTTTAGCATTAATCACGATAACTTTAAGCATCAGTCATCTTCTTGTCTCTCTGGCCTTGATAGTCGATGTTAGTATCCCTTTTTTAATTCCGGCAGCTTTTCTTTAACGTCAGTCCACGTTGGATCCGCGCAAAGTCTGACATTCCGTGGAGGTGTAGTTTAACTATGTTTATTGTGCCATCACCCTTACTTAATTTCATGTAGTTTCGTGTCATCCTCCCACCAAATCCTGGCGATGCCATAGAGTGATACTGTGTTTTATACCCCGTTTACACGATCAAGCAAACATCGAGCAAACATCGAGTAAGCTCGTCGAGCCAGCTTCATCGTGTAAACGGGGTATTATTGACTGCTATGCATACTATTGCAAAAAACACGTATGACCACAGTATTCGATTAATAGATGGCACGAGTCAGGCTGTCCAGTGTTTCAATTGCCGGGGGGGTGGGGTGTCTCAACCTCCCTAACACACTGTGAAATTATCTACCGAGGGTCAGATATATACTATATATGCATACGATTTACACTACAATTTTGATGGGGCTCCGACCATCGAAAAATTCAACCCCCAGCTAATTTTTCACAATTCAAACACTGAGGCTGTCGACAAGAACATAATAATAGGCCCATGTTCGAACACGCTACTTCATGCATGTGCTTGCAATAAAGTCTTACTTCTAAACTGTTTGAAAAGCAGCACACGCGCACACACTGCCTACTTTTTAGAAGCCAACTCGAACATTTTATTCGACATCGCTCTAGCGCAAGCGATTTCGCCTATAGAGACGTCATTTTTCGTAGTATGTCTGTAACGTCCGTCATCTGTCTCGTCTGTCACACTCGTCCAATCTGCTGACACCGTTCGCTGGATATACATGCAATTTATCTGGTGCATTTGGGAGTCCCTGACCTTCGGGAAAACATTTTTTGAGGGGGTTAACGCCTCACCAAAGCCTGTGATTCACCAGAGGGCAGAACCGAAGCTATTCCGCGTCTTACCGAATTACTTCGGTCACTTGTTACTTCTCGTTCTACTAGCATGCACCCCGAGCGCGTTCAAGGTTATTTACAGTTAACGCGCTATATAAATTACTTGCTTCGTTGCTGCATGGTGTGAATCCATTTAGAGGTTGAATATTCGCTAGTTAGCTTTATAGTCATTATGCTGGGACACAAAGGTCTCGTGGACAAGTGTGCAGGTAATTGATTTGCGCCTAATTGATCGATTAGTGCCTGCAAACCGCCATCAATCAACGCCAGATAGATTGGAAATACGACGACTGCAATAAACGCCACGTATAGTACTGTCACTGTCAAACGCTGTTATTATGTATCCGCGTCGATCGTTAATGTCGCAACAAGAATTGTTTAAACCGAAACACATCGCGAACGAAACACTTGTTGAATTTTATATGTGACTTTTTTTGGGCCGACCATTAAGCTGTAAGCTCAAAGGTCTGGCCTTCTGCTACGAGATGTCTGTCTTATGACGTTTGTCGTCTGTCGTCTGTTGTCTGTCTGTTTGTAACAAATGTATTGTGACTAAACGGTAGGTTTTACCGGAAAACTTTTACACGAATAATCTGCCCTGTGCCAAACATTTTTGTACGTAAAATTTGGGCGATACAGTGCAAAGGGAACATTTTCAAATTTAGGGTTAAATAAATGGGGGTAGAAAAATGTGCGTTTTCAACCGCAAACTGGCCGTATCTCAGAATCACTAATCGCATAAGTCCTTTCACATGACACGTAAATCATTGGCCTTGGATGACCTTGAAGGGTCATTACGCACTCTGCTTTGCTATTTGTGCGGTACTGCGGCTGAATGGTGAGTCGTAGGTCACATTTGCTGGCCTTCCCACGCCCGCGTACGGTCAGCTTTTCCTAGCGACAGCTGGGCTTCTTGTTTAAAAAGCCATAATATGCATTGGGCTGTCTGTGTTTATCGGTTCGTCCTTCTATCTGTTCGCTTGTTTGTACAAGTTTATTTAATGAAACTAATGACTGCCATTGATTAGCACGGAATGGTCAACATTAAAGAAAATTAAATTTATTGAATAGTTTTGTGTATCGCTGTGTTTTAATTTTGTTATTTTTTGTATATATTTCTCTATTTTACTTTTCATTTTGCTATCTGTTTCTTGTTGCTCTTCCATCGAATATGTGTGTAGATGCCCAAAAAGAAAATTCATCGGCCCTAAGTAGTTTTTAAACGTGAAATCAGCACGCTTGTAAGCTTCTTTTTCGTGACATGATCATGATGACTATAGGCCTATGTTAATATTAACTGATTCCACAGGATAAACGCTAAAATAAACGCTGTGTAGCTGCAATAAAACAGAAAAAGAAAACTATGAATGCAAAAAGGCTAAGATAATAATGTGCGGCATTCCATATCGGTGGGCGCAGAAAGTCAGTTCGTTAGTGCTGAGACGCTGACCACATTTTGTTGCGGTTTCGGTTCTGACGTGCGATTACCGATGCAGAATAATTGTCGGCTGAGTGTGGCATTCACGCCGGCGAAGTAGCGTCACATCTGTGCCACATCCCCCAAGCACTGCAGCGAGCAGTGGAAAGTAAAGTACAATACGGAACAATTCCGAGAGCTCTTTCTGACGGCGTACACAAGAAGAGCGGCGCCAGATTGCATTATTTCTCCTCCGACAACGCGACGACGGGCAAAGGACACGGACTGGGGCGTGTACTCGTCGTCGGACCGTTATGACCGACGAACTAATAATTCCGCTGCAAATTCGTCGTAATAGCGTGCCGGCGAAACGGACGAATGATTAAGATATTGTTCTTGAAATTTCGTTTCGCGCTTGCTGACGATGCGGCTGGCTGACTGTGTTGCTGACGGACGTCGGTCGTTCCGGCTCTCCCCAACTGCTGTTGGTACTTTCGCTTCGTTACGACTCGATCCGCGACCGCCCGCACTCGCCTTCTGCAGAGATCTCACGAACGCGCGCGGGGACATAAGCCCATCTACCACGGACTTTATACGTTACATGGATGGATAACTTTCTGGCAAACTAAAAATAAGTACAAGAACGGGAGTGTCATAAAATTAAAAGAGAAATATAATTAACGAATGTTGTTTACCCTTCGATTTCAGAAGCTATGCAGTGAAATATTACATTTAACGTTCTACGATTTGTAACTGTTAATTTACAACGCGCCTCGCCTAAACCCTAGCCGAATATGCCGGTATTCAATTTGCATATCCCGGAGAACAGAAGACTGAGTTAGCCTTAGTGGTTGGCTGTACACCGAGATGGTTCACCAGTCCGTTCAGTAACTGTTTCACAGCGACCAGACCGGGAATCGAACCCACGACCTCTTGATCGACAGTCCAACGTTTTTACGTCTTATAACCGTTAGACAACCTAAAACTGTTCTTCCCCAATCGTCACACAAACACGGTCGATTGTGTCACAGCTGCTGTCCACGGGACGATGACAAAAGCGTTATTGGAGTCCAGCGGCGACCGGCTCAGACCAACCCGACCATGTGGCTCCCGGACCTCGCTAATCAGCGCCTTCACAGTTAGTACTGTGCCACCGCCGGTCGACAACGAAATTATCAGCAGCGCTCCGTCGGTCCGACTGATTAGATATAACGGCCCGGTAATTCACGACGGCTGCACTCGTGAGTATAGAGCGGGCAATTAGGCTGGCCTTCTCAAGACCGAGCGACCGGTTGGTTCAGCCGACGCCGCATTATAGGATCGCCCCGCAGAAAAGTCTCTCTTCTCCCCGGCAGACAATTTACCGGCAAAAATCCGTCCCGCCCGACGGCCGTCCAGGCGGGACGGATATTTGCCGGTAAATTGTCGGCTGGGGGAGACTTTTCTGGGGGCGATCCTATAATGGGAGGACTTTTTATGGGGCCGGCGATATTCTAATGAGGGGAAGACATATCAATTCCGTGATTATCTCTCCCGGGGTGTATTTTTTACGGTGGGGACATTTTAATGTGACACCAGCGCCGCATTATGCAAACGCCGTAGACCCAGACCCGGTGATTGGGGCGCCGTGCTCATGCACGCAGAGAATTCTCGGCGGGACCGGTTGTGCGCCTTCTAACGAGTTTTTGCACCTTTTCCTCTGCCGCCGTCATTACCGTAAACTCATTATGGGGTGTTTACACTAACCTGCAAACGCCCAGCAAACTTCCAGCAAATATATTCAAAATACACGTGCTAATGCTGGACGTTTGCTGGATCGTGTAAACACCCTATTACGTTCACCCGCCTTAGTGGTAAAATAGTGGCGGTGACTGACGTCTACATTTTGTTTGCTGTAGTTACTGTATAGCAGAGTGTAATTTTAGCGAGGAGTTCAACCAAAATGTGCATTTCAAACAAAAAAGTGTGGAGTCAAAATGGTAAAAACGTAGAGCCCAACTTGACAATGCGTTTATTCCGAACACTTGCGGCTGGGTAGCCGAATAGATAAATAACAGTGCAAACAATGCAAAAACGACAATAATTTATTTCGCCTTTTTAAGCATTGACAATTACTCTGTTCTATGTCTGTTTCTAGGGAAACATAGCATTGCTAATGCATTTCAATATGAAAATTTACCTTCAAGCCTAATACTGATATCAGCCTTTAAAGAAAGAGTCAGATCTCTTACCACGATTTGCCGCTGGATCTTACTTCGGCACTTCCGTCCTGTATGCGTTATGCGTATTGCGGAGTCCAAAAAGTTAAGCCATGACATGTAATTACGTCGATGAATTGAGCCTGGAATATTTACATCTTTTTACTTAAGAGAATTAAAGAAAAAACGCGTCTTCACATAAAGTCTCAGCCTATAATAATGTTGTCTGTAAATGTTGAGTGAGTTTTTCAAGACAATGTACACTTTTTCAGATTTTCTTAGTGCATGATACAGCTATAAAGCACTCAGACTCAAGGATATGAAACCACTCAATACTTAAATCTACCCGATTATTTTTAGTGCCACGCTCAACGCACCAAAAAATTTTCAGACATTTTCATAGGTTTTTCACTATCCTTGCACTGTACGTCGATATTATTTTAGTCGACCGTACGTAAGTAATAGTCGAGCTATTGGTACGAGTTGTCGTCTGTTCGTCAGTCCGTCCGTCTGTCTGTCTGTCTGTCCGTAACGGATGTGTTGTGGCTAAGCTTTATAGGTCATAGAAGAAAACTTGTGCACAAATAATTAGCCATGTGTGTAAAACTCGGGCATGCAAAATTTAAGCCATCTAGTGCGCTTTTCAACGGAAAACTGGCCATATCTCGGAAACCGTGAGAGATAAATAAAAATCATCGACCTTGGATGACCTTGAATTTCACTGACAAGTAGTACGATCTGCTATCCTAGCGACAGATCGGCTTCTTGTTGGAAAAAAAACGCCTCGGAAAACGTTGCGATTATGCGCTGGTAATAACGAACGGATAATAACACTCTCTACAGAACTAATCGTGAAGTTGGGCGACGACGTTTGACGGCGAATTACCGTCGATGAGCCGGCGGGGCGTGGATGACAGAAGCACGAGTACCCGGCCCGGCCCAGTTCGGCCCGGCTAGGCGCCCCCGGCTCGGCGCCCGGCCCGGCCTGTGGTCCAGTCCTATGAGCAGGTGCCCGTCGTAGACTGGACCGGGTGGCGGGTGTCGTGACCGAGCACGCGCCGACGACTTTCATTCGGCGCCAGATTTGTTTCGTCCGACCGGACGCAACCTTCAGACCGACCGGCCGACCGAGCGTCCGGCTTCTCGTTGCAGCTCTCGTGACGCCGCTGATTGGAATTAAGCGAAAATCGATCGATCCGGTAATCGACGAAAATTGACTTCCACTGGTCCGCAGTCTCCCTCATTACCCCGTGTCCACCCCAATCTCGCGTTCTCTTGTCCGTCTGTCCTGCTCGTCCGCACAAAATCAACTATTAACCCTTGACGGTGCATATGAACGAACGCCGCATCAAAGAAAGTAAGTAAGCGAAATTTGATGTGGAAACATCTAATATGCTAGTGTTGCGTGCTGACGTTCTAATGGTCTACCTCGGAAAGTCAGATATTGGACTATCGAAACACACCAAGTATGTGCCAGAGTTAAAACTAGAATTATTCAAAAAGCAATAAACTCCCAAATCCGCGGGACGGTTTAAGCAGAGCGCAGTGGTGCACGATTCTAATACCCCGTTTACACGATCGAGCAAACATCAAGCTAAACATCAAGCAGGTCTGACGGAACCCGTCCCCTGGCTCAAATGTAGGCCTAGGCTTAGCCCACAGCTGATCACCTGTTATATAGGCCTTAAAATTACAACCCGCCCGCCCTCCTAATTAGCATTCTAATTACCATAGCTCGACGAGCTAGCTAGATGAATGCTAGCAAACATCGAGCAAACGTCGAGCAGACGTCGGGCAATTAGCACGTGTATTTTGAATACATTTGCTCGACGTTTGCTCGATCGTGCAAACGGGGTATATCAGACAGACAGAGATAGACGGTACCAATAGGCGGAATCGTTTGCGCTGCAAAAGCGATTCCGACTAAAAATAACTACAAGCGACAAGCGACCAGAGCTCGCAAACCTCCGCCGAGAATTGTGCTGCCAGCTGGCGAACACAGCGGAGTCTCAGTTTAGTCACGGCAGTTATCTTTCCTTATGTGTTTTTTTTTCTGTATATGTCAAATTTCGAGTTTCATTGTGCTTTCTTTGCGCGAATTGTCTAAAAAGGTCGTCCCCGAAATGGCCTATACTGTGCCGGGCGGGATGTTAAACCCACTGACTCACTCACGTTACGTTACGTCTTTCGCCGTTTATCAACAATCTCCTATTAGTGGAGAACTGTGGATAATCCAAAATACACAACACAAGAAACAATCCGGATGACCACGATGTCCATCACACAACCCCCGCCAGCGTTGCTGCGGATATACTGTCCTATACTGCTAAATGAAACCGAACTGCTGACAAATATCGTCTTACTCTGTAATACCCCGTTTACACGATCAAGAAAACATTGAGCAATCATCGAGCAAACATGCAAAAAATGCATTCAAAATACACGTGCACGACGTGTGCTCTAATTCTTCGATTTTTGCTCGATGTTTGCTTGATCGTGTAAACGGGGTATAAAGGGTGGGGCGTTTGTACCACTAATGCCGGCGGCGCCTAGCTTGTGCGAAAGGGTTAATGCCGGGATGGGCTTGCGACATGGACGGAAGCTCGCGTTCAGTAAGAAGGACGGTTATGAAATGCAATTTAGAAAGCGTCGCCGGATCGGACCGGACCGGACCGGGCCGAGCCGGGCGCTAACCAGTGGCAGTAGCCGCGGCAAGTGCGTGACGGTCTATGCATAGGCGGCAGCCGGACCACCCGGGGTGTATGACCCGACATCATTCTCAATTAGACGCGCTGTCATAACGCCAGCGCTCCGTGTGTGGCCATCTGAGCGACCTCTTGCACGCACGCACTCATCGCCCGCCCGTGGAAAAATAAATAAGTAACAAAGTCGGGCACGGTCGTTGAACCAGCGTGGAAATCCGCACAAACGTTGTTATCGTGACACGGATCAGTATTATCCGGTTGCCGCAACCAACAGTCGTTTGTGTTCCATTTCGTATACGCTCACATGTCTTACTGACAACATAAACTTCAGGCCCACGTTATGAGAAAAGACCTCAACAGTGACAACTATTGGTGTCGTAATCATATAGGCCTACGGCAAAAGGCAAAAGTTGTTGCACTCCAATTTAGTCGTGTCGAAATGCACTCCTTGCACCGGACTGTGGGCGCCTATGGACTTTTTGGACCGACCGCTAAGCTGTAAGTTTAAAGGTCGGCCCTTTGTCGTGGTTGTCGTTCGTCCGTCTGTCCGTCACGGATGTACTGTGGCTAACCGGTGCAAGATAGGGCTTAGGTTGCTATTGATCACTTATTGGAAGTCGCATACCGGCTTTCAAATGACATATAAATCATTGACCTTGGATGAACTTCAAAGTCAGTGACAACCAGTACGGTCTGTCCCACCCTAGCGATAGCTGGGCTTTCTGCAATCTAAAGCTGTGATGATAATTCTGCTATATAAACGGCGGATATGCTGCATAACGAAGCTGTTATGGCGTGTCTGTGCATGACGAATCTCCATGGTTGACTTTATGATTGAACAACGAGTTTTCGGCGGCGACGCCAGACGACGGACGGCAAGCGAACGGGTCCCGCGACAATTCGCTAACAACGCGTCCAGCCAAGGACGCCTCGTGGTGGTCGCTTGCTGGCTGGCGCTAACTGCTGGTGCTCCGGCCGCTAGGAGGCGCCACACGCCGGAATATCTAATTCGACGTCATCGCGATATGGTCGGCGCGTCGAGAAATTGCAATTTTAAGTCGCCGCCGTGCGATGACGACGCTGAATTATGGGCCACCGGGCAGGCGTCCCCAGTAGACCCACCACCGCCGTGACCAGCGACTCGGCCGCGCTGGTCCACCCTGACATTCCATTTGTCTTGTTAATACAAAGCGGTCGGTCGGTCGGTCGTCAGACGAAGCTGCATGGCTGCCTGCGCCTCCAAGGACCGCAGACCGCGTTCGTTAGACCTGCAGACCGCGCCAAGAAATTCGTTTGCGCCTATCGTTGTCGTCTCCATTCTAGGCGCCGATATTGTGGAAATCTGTGGCAGCGGCGTGTCGGATTATGCGTTCGCTGATGTAGTTTCTAGCCGCATGCAATATCGCCAACCTGCCCACGGCCGCCGCCATATTCCACCACGTGACCGCTGAGGGGTTCGCGTCGTTCGTGGTTGATTGGTAGTTTTCATCCGCGGCATTCATAGACGGCAAAACTTCTTCCATGTGAAACACGGTGGCGGCTCTAGCCCGCGTGCCGCATTAGCCTACTCAGAATTTCGCAATAGGAACGGTGTACGTGCAAGCTTCCAAAAACTTTGCTACATTTTCAATTACATGGCGGTTACGTGAAAAACAACTGCGAACCTTTATTTGTCAAAAATAGTAAAGCAGAACTACATAGTTTTATATGATGTAGCCTACAGTAGTAAGTATAGTCTTAAACAAAAAAAACATCACAACCAGGAAAATTAACGTAAAACTTTACGTAGAATTTAACAAGAAGTTCAGTTGTCGCTAGGATAGCCAACAGTACTGGTTGTCAATAACCTTAAAAACCATCCAAAATCATCGACTTATATGTCATTTGAAAGCCAGTATGCGACTTCCTGTTAGTGATCAATAGCAACCTAGGCCCTATCTCACACCGTTTAGCCAAAACACATCCGCGACAGATAGACGACGGACGACGGACGACAACGGCTCAACCGTTACTTAAGTAGGCCTACGGTCGGCTGAAAATTAACCGTTTAACTATATTTTGTAGCGTTTGTATTAGCAAAAAATAAGTTGTCCTTGGTGCAGGTTTGTGTTTGATTTGAGTTTGACTTCAAGTCGTCGTTCTTTGAAAGCATTGCTTTCTGTCAGTTCCTGTCAATGACGAATAATGTGGCATATATCCCGTTTACACGATCGAGCAAACATCGAGCAAACATCGAGCAAACGTCGAACAAACATCGAGCTAAACATCAAGCAGGTCTGATGGAACCCCGTCCCCTTGCTCAAATGTAGGTCCAGGCTTAGCCTACAGCTGATCACGTGTTATATAGGCCTTCCAATTACAACCCGCCCGACCTCCTAATTAAGTAAGTAAGTAAGTAAGTAGTCTGCATTTGTAACGCGCCATATGTCAAAACAGCAGTTCGAATCGTAGGCGCGGATGGTAACAGTTAGTCGATGGTGGTGTTGCCGGAGAAAAGATGATTCTTGAGGTGTCGTCGAAAGGTGTTGGTAGTGGATGCTGTTCGAATTCGAATGTTCGAATTTTTGCTTGTCGGAGTTTTGTCGGAAAACCAATAAAACCATATGGTAAACTGTTCCAAATACGAGATGCGGTTGAGTTGAACGCGCGGCCGGCGAACACTGTGTTGTCTGTTGGCTGGGACAGCAGTTGGTGGTCGGATGATTGGAGTTGACGTGACGGCGTATAGTCACTAAGCAGAACCGACAAGTGTTCTGGCTGACCAATGTTCAGTGATTTGTATGTTAGCATCGTTGTCTTCTACATGACCCGCTGTCGCACTGGCAGCCAATGCAGTCGGTTCAAAACCGGTATAATGTGATCAAGTTTCTTGGTGACTATTTTACCTAGTGAGTTCTGAACCCGCTGAAGCTTGGCAAAATTCGTATTTAACATCCCGACGTATAGCTAATTACCATAGCTCGTCGAGCAGGCTGGATGAATGCTAGCAAACATCGAGCAGACGTCGAGCAGACGTCGAACAATAAGCAGGTGTATTTTGAATACATTTGCTCGATGTTTGCTCGATCGAGTAAACGGGGTATTAGTGAATTTCGAGCGGACTACAGCAGGGCGCTCTAGTCAGACCAACCTCTGCTAACTGCAGCCATGCAGGTCGTTTCGGTATCGGAATCGTCTATCGTCATCAGACCGATGAGTTACTGGTGAGTATTAGCGCTGGCCGGCGGCCCGCAGAAGCTAAGCAAGCGGCCAGGAATTAAGCCGTGACGCAGTACGCCTCGAGGTCGATATCAGGAGCACGGCCCGGCTCGACGTGGGTGGGATTATAAGGACTGGATGCACGCCGAGCAATCGCAAGAGCTCCGCGGGCTCCGAGATATTTACCGCGACAACCGAACGACGATGAGCAATGTTCAGATCCGATTTTAGATGCGTTTCCTTAAAATTATTCTCGTCGGAGGCGGTTAGCGCGGTCGTCGCGCGGCAAGACGCTACATTGCTCCGCCGGGAGCCGAGTCGACGCTGCCCGCCCGGCCGCCCGCCGTGACAAAGACTTCTTGGCGGGCCGACCGAGCGACGGACCACACACATCGATCGGTCCCGCGACGACACGCTGACGCCCGAGCGTAATATGATTGATCTGTGACGGCGTGCCGGGTGCCGGCTTAGCCCGCCCCGGTCACGTGATGGCCACCCGCTGAGATATTCGGGGTTTCCGTAGCCCGGGTGGATCAGGGTCACGTGATGGCCGTGTTGTAGTCGGTCATAGCGCCGACGAGGATTTTTAATTCTCGCGCTCGCGCGTGCGAGCGAAGCTCTTCCGCTGATGCGCTCGCGAAGTCCTTCTGCAGCTCTGACGACGACGCGCGGTCTTCGACTGACTGACCCACCACCCCACCCCACCCCACCGCACACGACGCACTACGTTGCTCTGCACGGCGTCATGATATTGAAACAAGTCACGAAACTCGCTGCGCCGTGTCGTGGGAAAATACGCCCTGGTTAGTCTCGGACACCGTTGACAGATTGCCGTCTATTTGCACAGCGTCAGCAGCGCCCTGCTGTTTCACGGTACACCGCGCGATGCTGTTTGTGTTTACGGCGCTACTTCCTAGTCACGAGATACGATATACGCTGCTGACAAATAAAAATAACTATCTGACTTGCGCCGCAGGCAGGCGATATTTTGCACCCCGAATTTGGCATTTTCCCCCTAAGACTATTTGCCGATGTTTGGATCCGGTGTATCGACAAAACCTGGAACGACAAAACCGCGAAACAGTGATATAGGCTTAGGTTTAAGAAATAAGGTTAAGGATAGGGTTAGGGTTAAGGTTAGGATTAGGGTTCGTGTAGTGCGGTAGTTTTGATGTTCCCGGTTTTGTCGGTCCAGGTTTTGACAGGGAATCGGGGTTCCAAACTTTCAAAGAACGAACACTCTAAGCTGATAATTACTGTTTAAGTAAGTTAAGTTACCAAATCTTCATATACGGCTGCGATACATCAGCGTTATAGACGACGGTCGGACGCATTACACTTGTTTCCGTTGCGTACTTTTTTGCATCATCGGCGGCAGTTGCGTCCAAAAAGTGCGCATGGGTCCTGCTTCTCGTGCGTTAACGTGCATTGCGTTGGATGGATAGATGTACGATATGTTAACTTTCTGGTCTTGGTCTATGAGTGTTTGCATTTCTCTACACTTGCAATTTTTCAGGGACAGAAGACGGATTAGGGACACTCTAGCAGAAGAAACAAAGCACTGCAGATGCCAGCAGAGCCAGAAACGTCGGAGTTTTGTCTTTCCCTAGTTGTATTGTCACTTTTCAAACGGAATACTGAGATGAGATGACTCAGCCACACGTTATCCGGGCACGAGAGTTAATTAAAAACGGCCAGTCAGCGTATCGTTTTCAGCTGAGGACGACTTTGTGAAGCGAAACAAAGAGATGGTCACTCACGGTGTTCTTTGATTTGGCGCCGGGCGTCGGCCGGAGACTGACCACTACCCAATTTGCGAGAGTGGACGGACCGACGAACAGACACGGAGACCGCTCGGTCAGCAAGCAATCAATAAGGTGGACCCCGCGTGTGGCGGCCACACAGCCCGCATTAGCGACCGGGCAATATCGTTGCTCACGCGCGTCCTGTGTCATATCAGACCGCGGTCGCACCCCGCACCCCGCTGTATATATTAATTGCACGTCGGCGGGGGCGGCGGGTTGGCCGGGCCGGTCGAATTAGTCGCGTGCCGGTTGCGATAAACTGCGCCGACCGACCGCCGACCAAGTCGCTGGCCCGTGCACGGCTCCGTGTCCGTCGTGTCGGCCACCCGGCAAGATTGATGACCGACCGACGCGAGTCGGCCCGCCGGAGCGGAAAAATTTCTCTTGTGCCCGAGCGCGCCCCGTGATGGATTCATTAATATCGCCGACTCACGGCGTTGCGCTGTCGCGCCGCTGGTTGCAGCAGAAATTGGCTCCGCACACGGCCAGATTCTGGTCTCAGCCACCCACGGCCGCCCGCTATACGTGATCCCTCTGTCTTTACTTACTGTCGGCCCCCGAGTAGCCGACCGACAGTAAGTAAAGACAGAGGGATCACATATAGCGGGCGGCCGTGGCGTCGCATAGCCTATATGCAACACTTATTGTATGTTGCTCAGAGTGCAGGATGTGGCCCGTCGGTGGTACGGTGTCCGGAGCTCGGAGAACGAGCAACATGGATGTCATTAGTCAGTGTCAATCTTACTTTGATTTTAAATTACCAAGTACACTGTGGTCTAATCGCGTTAAGACGTTTGATGTTAAATATGCCACCTGCGGGGGCAGCTTCGTAGATTATGGCACCAGTGTCAAATAGTGGCTATTGTTAGTGTTATTATTATTACGCATGTGTGTTTATTTATTTTTTTCTTTTCTTGTTGTTAATTG
>Ga0209454_1000975_pt1 | contig 16698 bp, 10 predicted proteins | sample WorMetHERISLAND1_2_FD_187400 | JGI IMG/M metagenome (GOLD analysis project Ga0209454, IMG submission 187400) | Marine gutless worms symbiont microbial communities from Max Planck institute for Marine Microbiology, Germany - Olavius geniculatus... | ecosystem: Host-associated > Annelida >...
GTTGTGCCGGAAGACCAACAATACATTTCGCTTACAGCGGATTTATTTACGTGCAGCTGCAGCGGAGACGGCGAGCGTCTCTGGCGCCGTGCATCGACTGCGTGCGCGTGGAAGCACGATACACGTGGAATCACCGAGCTGCTGCGGCTGACATCACATCGTCCGCTCGTACTGTAAGTCTAGCCAGCGGCGACTGCAGCACTAAAACCTAGGAGCAAATGCTACATCGTAAAAGTAACAACGAATGTTTGTTGCCGTACGTAATGGACGTGAGGATGTCGGACAACGCAGCCAGAAGACGAAAGCGCCAACAGATGCCAAGCGACGCCACAGGCAAAAATTATGTGAATATGAAGAGAGAAACAGAAGGTAAAAGCAGCTGGCTGTCATAAACTTTTCACGTGGCTGGAGACCGAAAACAGAATTAAGACTCATTATAATTTAGAAGCGTCAAGAAACGAAAGGTGTTTGGAGTTTTTTTTCGCGAAACTACGTAAGAGAGCTTTCAGAGTGCACCGTTGCTGAATTTTGGGAAAAGAACCTAGTAAAAAGGGGTTGGAGGGAAAAGAAAATAAAGAGGAAAGAAAAATGAAAAATAAGAAAGGAAATGGGCGAGTGCTGGACGCCTCTGCGTTTAGCGTTGACTTGGTCGTGGGTCGTACGAAGATGGAACTGAGTGCTGCCGGCGACAATACAGCGAGCGAACGCGTCTTACGACCGAGCGCCGAGATATAAACAGCACAGAATTAGCTCGGCCGAACTGACGTCCCTCTAATCTCTATACTGCAGCGTCGACAGAGTGACTGTTGTCTGCTACGACTATGAAGTGAGCAACTCGCAACGGCAGGAAAGCAAGAATCCACACATATCGATTGGATCGATTGCGAGGATTTATAGCAAGGCCCAAACTCCATTTGCTTTGATTGATCGTGGATTTGTTGTACAACAAGCTGTAGGACAAATCCGCAAACAAATGGAAAATCTGCAACATATCCACAACGAATCGAAGTAGTGAATTTTGGGCCAAACTTGCTAAGTATCTGATAAGTCACAGCGATGGGATACATCGTGTGCCGGTGTGACGAGGACTGATGGTGTGGTGGAGTGATGACTGCTGAGTGATGAAAACGCGACCGAGTGATATTGCGTCATCGATCAACTGATTGACTCCGCTCGGCCCGCCACGACGTACGGCATTTCCTCCTTCCGCCAGCTGCCAACCAGCTGCAGCCTGCCAGTCAGTCTGTCTGTTCACTGTGAGTGACTCCTTAGTGGTCATTGCTCAGTGAGTGGTCAGTCAGTCTGTCAATGTTGCTGCCGCTGTTGAGATGCGGGTGTGGCGGCTCTCGTCGTACTACGGCTGTGCGACAGCGATGTGTGTTGTCACGAATATCGTTGTCGTGACGACGGCATTTCACGTCGTCTCTGCTCTGCTGCAGGTTGGTGGTCTCTACAGTTTACATGCACTTCACATCATCTCACTTTCAGTGCAACAAATTGCACGATCCGCCAGCACTCACGACGATCATTATGCGGCCGTCCTAACAGGCCGCATTGCGAGTCTTGCTGGTTCGTCTATTTGTTTGTCTGTCTCGTGCGGGCTCTTGACTCAAAAACGAAAAGGCATAGAAAAACATAACTAACTGGCGTGCCACTTTTTTATTCAAGAGGTCAAACATCAACGTCGTTGTACAGCTCGGAAATGACGCATATCTCCATGCATGTTTACTCATACATTAAGTAAGCAAAGCCATCTATGTCACGTAAGACGCAAAGAACGAGTCTGTTTCAGATGGCATTCAGTAATGCCGAATAAATAGCCAGGTGGACAGCAGTATAACACGTTAGTGATGGGCCGACACAGACTGTCAGTTGTACACAAATAATATCAAAGCTAGCCAGTAAATCGATTTTGTTGTCAGAGAACATAGATTTCCCCATTTGTCTGTCTGTTTGTCCATTCTGTACCGCTTGACAGTTTTTACATCTAAAGGTCAAGTTTAAGCTTACCGGACGTCAAAAATCTGCAGAAAATGACGGATATTTTGCGTAAATGCGGCTTGATCTAATTCATCGCAAACGCTCACGACTTATTGCTTATTGCTATTTGCGATCAATTAGATCAATTTACAGCATACCATGCTCGTGCAAACCGTATTTGTGAAACATCTTCGTCTTTTAAATATAGTGCAAATGTAGTGAACTTTCGATCAAAATTTAGAACAAGTAATCGTTGCGTGTGATTAGCTAAGTTGACAGCCGCATAATATGTCGGCAATTGTCTTTGCTTTTCTCGCTGGCAACTCGTGACACCTACGACACAGCTCAACCAGTGAATTGAGTTGTGTCGTCGTCGTAGGTGTGAAATGGTCATTACGGCGGCGCATTTGGTGTAGTTGTCACGCGGCTGTCTGTCTGTCTGCAGGTGTGTCCGACGCCGCAGCCGTGTCACTGCACCGGTATTGCCACCAGTCGTGATGTGCTCGCTGATGATGACGATGAAGACGCTGAACCTGCAGTCGTCTGCTCGTTCCTGCGTCTACGCACCGTGCCTTACTTCCTCACGTTCGACGCCGATGTCTGGACCGAGCTCGATCTCTCGCAGAATCTTCTCGAAACTATTCCCGCCGAAGCTTTCCACGGAGTCCGCGTACGACGACTGCGGTATGCTGCGAGAGCCTGCCAGTACTGCGCAACGTAAAGTCGGCCTGTTCTAAAAACCAGCGGGTCTGTCAGGTTAAAACAGGTTACGTTAAAAAACTGACACCAATGGCTTGCAAGCTATACACAATTTTAACCTTCAAGTTTCTGTTGATATTTTTGTTGCTGCTTGATTGTCATGTTAGCTTTGTGTTAGATTGTTGACAATAATGCTCTGTCGTAGAAACGGAGTTTTGTCTTAGATGTGGTGTTTAGCATAGGGATTCTGTTCAGGGGGGTTTTGTCTTTTTGCCGCACAGTCTAATAGCCATAGTTGAAGTATGTATACTATGTTCTAGGCCAAAACCAAAAGATGTCAACTTTACTTATTATTTGGCTAATTTATACGCGAAGACAAATGAAACTCATTCTTAGCCTCCCACGGGCGCACTAGCAGTGCAGCCAGCGCCCGTGCTGATGACTGAAAATAAAACTGTCTTAACCTTAATTCTTTCTAAAAGTAGAAGTGCAGCGTGGCAGTGTTTAAGTTTTCTGGGAAGTCTATTTCAGATGGGTGCTGCATGCGGACGCAGAAAGGAATTCTTCGAATTGACTTGTTCGCAGCACGACTCATAGGCACCGGCCACTGAACGTGCGCATGAGCGATAGAAGCCAAGAGCTTGTGGGGTTAACGACGCTATAGCTTTCGATTTCTCGAGATCTCTGCAACTGTACATTAAGCTAATTTTTGCATCTCGGCTTCTGGTTTGATTTTTATGCAAATCATCATTTTACACATCCAAGATAAACAGTACAGATACAAATGCATCATTGTGCAGGATGCACGTGACGTGACAAAATGTACAGTTTTAACGCCAAAATGTACCAAAATCGCCGAGTGTTAAACGATTTTTGGTGCAGCTTAAGACTAAAGCTGTGCACATTTTATCACTTGCACAATGACGTATCTGTATTTTGCTGGGCTGAGGAGACTTGCAGGTCGCAACACTTTTACTAATTTTTTTAGCTGGATTAAGGAAGTGGGAAGAAAAGAAAGGACGAAAGTAGAAAAGGGTACTGCGAAAAATAGGGGCAGGTGTTTACGTTTAAGGGTGTAACATGTCTAATCCGTAGAGCGAGATTAGCACACATTACCATGAGGGTTTTCTTCCTATCTTTTTATTTCATATCCTAGGGTAGATTTTTCTAACGTTTAAGAGTAGGCCTATAACTTCATATCATACTGGCAAAAAATAAAGTAGGATTTTATATTTTAAGTGTGTAACTTTGTAGGCCTACATAACGGGATTGGAGAAGAGAAAGATTACGGGAAGTGGAAAGAAGGAGAGGTGGTCTCACTGTGACTTTTAGATGCGGGCGCTATATGTACTGTCAGTGATGCGCATGAGGCGTGACCAATGGCGACGTCTTCTGATAGCGTGCATTGATTGCTGCTACAGGATGCCATTACTGTTACGATCAGCGACTGCACTGTAGCTGTACGAAGCATCGTTAAGCAAGTGATGTGCTGCTGTCAGTTACGTTACGTTGTGTAGTCGGTATCGTGCGTGTTCGTGCCGAGACTAGGCGCCGTTTTATGAACACGCCGACTATATACACCGCGCACAGTTTTGTACAGTACGCAGTGACCAGCATACAAAGCATTTCCGGACTTGGTGACCGTCCCTATGAGATCTGGCCAGTCAAAGATTTCGTCGTCAGTCCTTCTTGTTGGTGCTACCTGCCGACGCCGGATATTTCTGGGCGTATGACGTCACCGTTGCCACATGTCATTCACATCAGTTTTACAATTACTGCAAACACAGCTTTTTCAAAAAAGTGATGTAATAGTGTTGCACTGGTAGCAATTGTTTGCTTCCTGTTGGCTTAAAACCAAAATATTGCATGAAAACAACATTTTGTATTTTGCTGAGTAATGTGAGGTTTAAATGTTGACGTCATTTGACATGAGATATTTCAAACTGCCGTGCCTTCACTCATTAAGCTGAATCATCTGAATGGGTTGTTTTGTAGTTATCAGCCTCTGTCTACAACGTCGCCTCCGTATTCAGCCGATCACGTCAATCAATTTGCATGTAGATATGTAAAACGCTTTCTAAACGAAGTTCTCACAGGCGCCTACGAGGAAGCACCATGAAACGCCGTGACTAAAGATGTGATTTGAAACGTTGTATACCGATGTCACAGTCTTTCAACGAAGACGGAAGGTCGTCTGCACACAGTTAGTGCTGATGAGCAGAAGCTGCTTTGACCGACACACGAAGTATTCTGACCGTGAACACGGGACGACACAGTCGACATTGTGGTGATCTGCAGATCAGTGGTCTACGTTTTTCGACTTTGATGCTTTGTGACTACTGAAGATTCTTCCAGAATGTTCATTAATGGAATTTTTCAACGGCTGCGTGAAACAGAAATTTAGGATCAGAAACCAAGTATAGTCCAACGAAGAACAAATTAAGCTGTGCGGTCGGTTATGAAACAAGCACACAGACAAGCAAACGGACAGACAAACAGACAGATGGTGAAAGAGACGAGCATATTAACCGAAAGCGTTCAAAGCCGCGAAGAAACACAGTTGTCTTATGGATAATATTCATGCTGCCTGCGCTCGCTCCGTATAGCTGAGTCGACAACAGTGTACGGCGCTGGAACGCTTCTGCAATTCATAATTCATTAGCTTGCATGTACGCGCCGAGATACGCGTGCCGAGACGGTACGGCACAGGGACCATGCACGCTCGATTGACTGGCACCGGCCACCCCGCACTGCAGTTATATATGCTTCTTCTTTAGTGACGCAACTCGTCGTTGTTCTACTGCGTTCGGCGTCTTGCAGTCGTTAATCGTTATCAACTGACGCTTTCCGCTTGACCACATCAATCGCGCACAGACTCGACTGTCTCGGTGTCAAGGACGACAGTTTTGCTGCTGTCATGAACGCTAACAATCATCCGCAACAGTTTTGATCATCGTTGTCATCACCATCATCGCCATCATTGTCATCATCATATATGGGTTTAACGTGACCTAAATCATAATCATTATAAATTCCAGAACCACAGAAGTATGGGTGTCAAATAAGTGGACGAAACAGAAAAGTCTTGAGACGCTGCCTGAAGAACGAGACTGACGGTGCAGAAGCAATATCTGAAGAAAGGTCGCGTCATTCAATAGGTCGGCAGTCCGTAAACTGGAAATGCTCGTTTGACTGCTGCTTTGTCGTTCATGAAGCGAATGAGCGACGGCCGACTGTTGTTATGCACGCGCTGCGCTTTTCTGTCGACGACGATCGATGTTCGCTGCCGACTGCCGATAGACGGAAATTTAGATGAAACCCATCAGGCTGGCGAGCGGCAACAACACTGCAGCATCCCAGGAGCCCGACGTCAGTTCGACGACCCGATGTATGTGGCAGATTAGCCACATAAACTAACTGGTGGTTGTTTGCCTCCAACAGCGATTGCTCGCTGGGAATTATGGCTGGCCACGGCCGCTACGGCACCTAATTAACTGACACGCTAGTGCATCAGATCGCTGCGTCTGTAGCTGTAGGTCTACCGCTTATGCTATGCCTATGGATGTGGTTATGAATGGCACGCAACGGATATTGTGATGATCCAGTGGCTTGTTTGGGGGGCTTGTCCCTGCTTTCCTTGAAAGTAAAAAAGTAACAGAAAAAAATCATCACTAGAGAAAGAGATTAGAGTTTTTTTATTAGACAGACTTAACGTAAAAATATGTACACGTTACACTCGTATTTTCATATTTCACTGTGTCCTAAAACATAAAGTATGGTGAGATTTTTAACAACAGCTTTTTTTGCAAATAGTCTGTAGAATCTGCCGGCGAAAAAAAATTAAAATTGGTTGATATTTGACAAAAATATACACAATGACGAAATGGGAAGATCATTGTTATTAAGTGTATTTTCTGAATAGGCTACGCCGCCGTGATAAATGCCATCACTGTGATGTCAGCGTTGTTTTGTCCTGTTATATACAGACTGGATCGTAACGACATAAGGCTGGTCGACGACGAGGCGTTCCGCGGCGTCGGACCGGAAGTGGAAATGGTGGACATGTCACACAACCGACTGCTGGAATTGAGGCTCGGCGTCGTGTTTCGTCACCTGACTCGACTGCGTGTTCTGCGCATGCGCTACAACAGTCTCGTCAACATCGATTCGCAGACCACCGCCGCCGCTGGCAACGTCCTACCGAGCGTGCTGGAGCTCGACCTGACCGGAAATGAGTTCGATCACGTGCCGTCGACATCACTGTCGTCACTGCCGGCGTTGAGGCGACTCATCCTGCGTAACAACCGACTCAGCTACATTGGTTCCTCCGCCTTCGCGGCGTCAGCTTTCCTTGAGCTTGTCGACGTCGGCGCCAACCGCTTCAGCCGGCGAGCCGACGGCGGTCCGTTGACGATTGACAACCGAGCGTTTTGTGGACTGGAGCCGCGGGCTCTGAGTCGGGCCCCGGGCATGACGGACTGGACCGGCTTACAGCAGGTGCGACTTGACCACAACGCTCTGACACATCCTCAACTCTGCTCTCTGACGGGTGTCTGGACGCTGGTCGACATCGACCTGTCCGGCAATCCGCTGCGCTGCGACTGCGCTCTGCTGGCGGCACTTAGACGTATGACGGAGACGGCCGTGGGACTGCGCGTCAACCACGCCGCACAGTGCGCGTCACCCGACCGACTGGCTGGTCAGACGGTCACTGAGGCGCTGCGTCAGTGGCAGCCGACGTCATGCTCTGACGCCGGCGTCCTCCAGACATGTGACATAGCACCGTGCGCTGTGCCGCTCTCACTTGCCTCGTCCTCGTCGTCTACAACCGGAAGTTCTGTGACGTCTTGCGTGTGTGCAGCTGCACTGGCTTGCGCAGTTGTTCGGATAGTGGCGCGGACGCAGCTGCAGTCAAAACCACGACGTATTCGTGCATGTAGGACGACGTCTAGATGTCTGAAGAGTGCTAGGAATTGACATTCGATCCGGTGCAAAAGTAGACGAATTTGTCCCGTCTGTTAGTGTTTTATATCCGGATAAACTCGCGGCTACTGATAAGAAAAGGAAAAGTTGCGAGTTATAGAGTATCTTGTATATGTTTTGTCGTTAACCGAAATGTATTCAAAACCAAGCCATGATCAAGATCCAACCATTCACGTAGAACATTCTAAGCGCATCAGATAAATCGCTATTGTACTTTTCACTGATTCTGTACTTTTTTCGTTTGAGAGGTAAAAGTATAGTCCACGGTGCCTAGCAGTTGGAGGTCGGTGCCCTTGGCAAAGTGTGAACTTTTTGGGTGATTTTGGTTAGAATTTTCCAATCAAGCCAGGGTGAAATAGCTTGTATCTTTGCAGTCAACATTCGACGGTGCTCAGCTCTATCGGCAGACCGCCCTCTTCAGACTTGCCATGCTTAAACACGACGTATTAAAGCGATCCCTGTTTATTGTTCAGCACAAATGAAGCCTTTTATTGCGCCATATAACCAGATTAGATTAAACCTGTGCTGCTATATCGGGCAATGATTGTATGGCTTAAACGAACGTAGGGACTCATAATAATGCGAGGGGTTGAGTCACTGGGGACTAGAGTAGACATGCGTGTTGTGTATGTTATCGATCGACTAAGCTTATCCACCAGTATCGGACACAACAGCTAGGCCCGGCTGTGCGCTGGCATGCAGTGCTTTACCGTGAAAATAGCCTTCACCACGGCCAATTGAGCGATGTATACGGCTCCAGCATTCTCTGTAAAAGACTAACATATTAGCTCAATGTTCGCAGTTCATTCATTTATCGCGTTTGAAAGTAAAAGTTTCACAGACCTTTGTCCTTGGTAGGCCTATATCTACACTGTGTCTCAAAAAACATCCCAGACATTTTCGACTGTAACTTGAGAACCAATCATCAGATTTTGATCATTTTTGGTAAGAATATTCCTGACACAACTTGCCATCAAATGACCTTTCAGTTTCCACCTCACCCAACGTTTGTTTCTGCACTACCTGGGGAAAACACAACCAGCGAAATATCATTTAATTAATATAACGCGTAAAACACATTTTGTTCACATTTGTAACACTTTGGCTGACAATTCATCCAGTTGTCTATTTTTCAACTGCCTGCAGTAAAATTGCTTGAAGTGGTGGCCCACTATGCGAACACAGGCAAGGAGACGCTTTTTTCATTTATTGACAGCAGTATCGATAAAGTTCTGCTCCAGACCAATCCAGGCTGTACCAGCCGCTTCTTGACTTCACAAACATTTCCAAACTTCATATGGTAGACACACTGCTGCATGACAGCCAAACCTTGTAATAGACCTGCTGTTCGGGCCCAAAGATTAGGACAGATAGTACTGACGTTTTTTCATTTATTTTAACACGTATTATGTGTGGTCTGCTTTTCCCAGGTAGTGCAAAAGCAGACGTTGGGTGAGGTAAAAACTAAAACACTTATTTAATAGCCAATTGTGTCAGAAATATTTCTGCCAAATATTATTAAAATCTGCTAATTTTTATTCAAGGTGCGATCGATAATGTTGGGGATGTTTTTTCAGGTTTTCTGTTATTTTAACGCATATTTCGCTTGATCTGCTTTCCCTAGATAGTGCAGAAACATACATTAGAAAAAGTGGGCAACTGAACGGTCATTTGATGGCAAATTGTGTCAGGAATATTTGTACTAAAAATTATCAAAATTTGATAATTGGTTTTCAAGTTACAGTCGAAATTGTCAGGGATGTTTTTTTGAGATACAGTGTATAGTTTTAGTCTATGCCAAAGATAGAAACCCATAAAAGCCTATAGATACGCCATCGAATTCAACTAAAATGTCGACCAGGTGCCGACATACTATGCGGTCATCCGCCTAGAGCTAGTCCTAATTCTAACCCGGCCTGGTCTCAACATAATCTGCTGATGGCTTTTATTTTAATTTTCTTTCTGCATATTTCCGTATTGAGGCGCGCACAAGCGACGTAACTGAACTGAGCTGAACTGGTCTGGTTGACGCGTACGTCCGCGTAGTCACGTAGATACCGACGCAGTTAGACGGCGCCTACTGTGATGCATTACTGCTTGCTATTGGTCAGTTCGTCAAAAACTAAACCATGTCAGTTCAGTTCAGTTACGTCACTCTGTACGAGCCTTGCCACGTCGCCCCTGTGCTATGGACGAGGGGCGTCTTATCAAGGTTTACGATATATGAAATAAAAATTTTCGAGGCGGAAAACGCAAGCAATGCAGAAATATGATGTGAATTCGACAAGAAATGGCGGCAATAACGTCACAGAGCGACGAAGCTGAGAGAACGCGTAGACGAGGCTTGTCCTATCATCTTACAGTTGCGTATTTAACTCGGGCCAGCCTGCCATGACCCCTCGGCGCTGACATCTTGCACACTTTTTCTGGCTGAAAGTTAACATCAAAATTTACGTGTCGATTTACAAAAAAAAGCATCGAATCGGCTTCTGACAGCTTACAGCTCACGCTACACTGTCGGCCTGTGATCACGTTTCCATCATCAGCACCTATTAACTCACTGATTCGCTAAATGCAAACGAAAAAAGAATATTGTTAAACTTAGGCGAAAAAAATTGCCATAAAGTCAACTAAAATACAAGTGACAGTAGTGACACGTTTTGTGAAAATAGCTGATTTGATAAGACTTTTTGACCAACTGCATATTTAGGCCTACCGATTATAACTGTCCAAATACAGTACTGTAATTGCGTAGTTTTTTTATCCAGTTTGTGAACTGTTCTGTCTCCAGCTGTGAGTATAAATTGTAAACTTGTCTAAAGTGACTAGTTCACATAAGTACTTACAAGCAGACGGAAAGAATGCTAGCCTGCTGCTGTATAGTAGATGCACACCGAGATCTGTTGCTCTAAGCCGGCAGCCCAGAAACAACTAGGCAAAAGTCATGCTTACATAAAGCAAGTGTCCGGGTTAAAATAGTATAATCGTTCAATTTTCACATACGTCACAAATTTTTAAACTTTACTGTACACTCAAAGAAGTCTATAGTGAGGGATAGGACTAAAAATGCATAATGTTATTTGCCACCCATTTTAAGTAAATGTTTTACCACAATCAGGCAGGTCGATACTTAATTCACCTTGACTTGACTGAGTTTATACTTCTTTTGGATAGAGACTGAGATCGTGTATTGTTGTGTAGAAAAACAAGACTAAGACAAGGCAGCTGTTGTCAACAACCAGAACTCAAAAACAATCTTCAATAATAGCCTCATGTATGCAACATCTAACCCAACCTACTGTTGTAATTTGCAGTGTAATGTTGATAATCTAGGTGTATGTTGTGTAATAATTGACCATCATGACATGTCAATTAACTCGGCAGCCACAAACAACATTCATCAAAATGTTACACAAATACAAACATGACAACCATCAGCAACAATGGTTCAACTCTAAGTAGAATAATTTGCTAATGACAAGATGCCCCTGGCAAAATAAGTACAACCATTTCTGTCTTAACCTTCAACATGCTGCAATTTGCTGCCCACTATAACATGTCAGTCAAGTTTAGTACATCCCTTCAGAATTCAAAAGAGTACATAAAATATCACATCTAGGTTCACTAAGGTTTAAAGATTTGTTACTAGAAAATCAGAAGTCACCGTGATTCAACACCTCGTGATTTCCACAAGTCACAATTTTGTGCAATTTATAAGCAAATTTAGCAAATTACAATGCAACACCAAAACTGTCACATTTAAATTTTTACAATGCCAATATACATTACATTTCTTGAAAAACTGTGACCTAACCTATATTAATACCAAAATGTAGTTTGAAACAGAGCATACAAGGCGGCACATAAAATAGAAGAACATACTGCTTTACATCAATCGAGCAGCCAAACACTTTAGGAAATGACAGCTTCAGTCATTGCTGTGGTAGCCTATTCATGCAACACTGCATGAGTGAAAGTATGTGGCAACTGACTGTTTAAAAATGAAATCCATTTGTATTAAATAATCCAATTAAGTAATTAGGATAAATGCATGAATAAGTTAACTAACCATAAATGATTTTGTATGCATTGCCAATATTTTAACGAACTGTACAGCTGGTCTGTTAGACAAGGATATAAAATTTAATTGGCACAAACCAGGTCAAACCATCTAAGGTGAGAACTGGACAGCACGGCGGTGGATACTTTAGAGACAAGTGATACATATACACAACGGCACAAAACGCACATTGCACCATACACTTCTATTCCTAGGTATCCTCGAAGCAACACTTACACACTAATATACACACATCTGTTTCATAAAAAGCATCAAAACGTCAAAAAACAAGATTCGCTAAATTTTGATGTGGCATAGTTAGCAAGCAAGACTATAATTCTAGAAACACCGTTAGAAATCAACACATTTTCAACACAAAATTAATGCCTAGATGCAACTGCAACTGATGGCCAATATAGCGCATTGAGGTAGTAGTACGCATTCTAGGTCAAAGTAAACTGACTGGAAATGGATCAAATATCTACATCAAATCAAATTTTGGACCACCATAGTTGAGATTTTTAACTTCGATCCCATAAGTTCAAAATTCAATTTTTCAAAAACGGTTCAATCAAAATTGAAATTCTGTTCAACATGCACAAGCCTATCAAATAATGTACTTTACGCGCAACAAATCAAAGTAGCCATCAATATCTTTTGCTACGTAGCTAAGTACATTAATACAGGCAATGACACATATCATAGTTAATTTCACAAACCACTCAGCTATGGCAACACTGATACATTCAACTCAACAACACATCAGCATCAGAATTACAATTTACACAAAGTTGTAAAAACTACGGTTTAATAATGCTGAAATGGAGGCAGCTGTACATCAAAAGTATTAAACCGTACCTGCACTTAAAACTGCTCAATCAGATTCAGTTCATTTAGCTGCAAATCGTAAACTGACAAAATTTTTTTTCACCTTCACAGGGGTGTGCGTGCGGTCCACTGGAAATGAAGTTACTTAGCGAAAGCCTATTTTCTTCGGTAATTCGACAATGCCAGTTGGTCAGACGGCATCTGCTCCATACAAAGTGCTGCCATAACAGAGTTATGATATCACCATCCGAGCATGGCCATAGCAAGCCATCTCCGATTTGTAAACATTGCTAAGAGTGAAATGAAATACATTCCCTTGAAGCAAGATGGCAACACAGCCCACACAACCATCAACATAACTTGACTATTTTGCTGGCACATTATCCAAAATCAGCAACATTGTCATTCTTCAGTATTTTGATGCAGCTGGTTGGTGGGCCATCTCACCAATAATTTTATTTCAAAAATTGTCAGAAAACTAGCAACATGGGTTCATCTGGAAAACTCGTTAACGTAATGTGCATTACTGGCGTATGTTGCCACATATCCCAATATGAGTTTCTTGTTTAAACTGCACTATGCTGATCAACAAAACCGCAGCATATTATAGAATTTCTCTCTTAGCCTTAATATCAATTCACCCGTGAAACATGTGTGGTCCCAGATTAACACTTAGCACAAAAATTTATGCAATGACAAACAAAAAAGGAAAGTTACAATCTTTGCCTGACTTGCATGGCGAAAAACATTTACTACCACAGTCACACACACAAACTTGCACAGACAATAACTACACAAAGTGCAACACTTCCTTTGCTGTGAAACACTGACATCCCCCAAACAGTGTCCAAAATCACGAAAATCATAACGCGCAAGTAACCACAGCTAGCAGATGTGTGCATCAACTGCACCAGGCCTGGAAATCACCAAGAGTCAAAATGGGCCTGTCAACTGGGCCAGGTTGGGTCATAAAAGATACACGGAGATATCAAAATTTTTAGATTGCAAAGTGTGTACAGAAGCACATTTTAACTGAATAAATGACCATTCAGTCGTTTTCATATGATAGTAGCTTGATTCATATGTTAATGTTCAGCTGTGGATATTCAAAAATGGCAACAAAAATCAAAGTAATTCAACATCAGCAGAATGTGCTCAAAACAAATGGGCCAGGCTGTGAAATAAACTGAGACAAAAGGGGTCAGACTGAATAATTTCAGCCAATGCACAGGTCTGACGACAGCTAGCATCTGTCACCTGTGAGCCGACACAATAAGACACAGCACACAGACAGCAATCATCAGTCATCAATCAGCTATCAACAACCACGGAATCATGCACACAGCCACAGCTAGCGCCAGCTACATAAAGAAACGGCGGACGACGGACGAGCAACGCAACTACTGATTAGGTAGCAATCACCAATGTCCAGCTGACAATTCAGCACTGACCAACCAGATCAATCGTCAACAGTGGCAACGATGGCCGAACATCAATCAAACAGCTTGATGGCTTAGTTGCCAGGCGCGGCTTCCGCATCATCGTCTTTGCCTTCTGACGTCCACAGCTGCAAGCAATCATCCACGCTTACACTGATACAGTTGTGAACAAGAAAAGCCCAGCTAATGCAAAGGAGAACGCGCAACAACAGTGCATGTTTGAAAGCCCAGTAAAACAAAATCAGTCGCCAGAGGGCGCCAGACGACTGGCAGTTAATAATATATAGTGTTTTACTTGTACTCACCAAAGGGTGTTACCTGTCTTGCTCTGCCAACACCGTATCGACTAGAAATTGCAAATTTTCCCTATCCCCTCTTATTTAGCGCATTCGTTCGGAGTTAACTCCTTCAAATTTATGGAAAAGCTTTATGGTTCCTGAAACTAGAGTCTTCCAGGCAGCTGATGGTGAAGATTTGGTGATTCTAGCTTGAACCGTTTCTGACTGATCCACCCGTGTGACAGACGGACAGACAGAATTGCAATGGCTAAGACGCGCTACAGCGGTAGCTGCTGTTGCGCATAAAAATGTGAAACAAAACATCAACCGATAACCACCAGCCTGCCTGCTCACAGCACACAGGTTACTCTTCCTGCCATGGCAAACACTTGAACCAACTGTGATTATTCTAACTCTTTTTTTGGTTTTGCACTTACAAGATAGACAGATGAGCAGGCAAGACCAGTAATGCATGCTGTTAGGAAAGCAAAGGCCGAGATATGGTAGCCTTTTCACTAATGTGGTTGCATGTCCATAGTTTAACCACCACATCCAACAGGATGACGACCATATAACTCAGGACCATTTCAATATGTTAGCATCCTAATACAGCATAAAAATGCACGATGCATTTGTCAGGACCGCCAAAATATAGTAAAAGTAAAACTACATATAGTCTAACAATTTTAAGCTTAGTTTTGTGGAGTCACAGTCAAAATTTTTCAAGTCAGTAAATGGTATATTCCATAAGTGAAAAGGTGCTATGTGTGAAACAGTGAATGATACACTTATTTAATAGTTATTGCAAACCTATTTTACTGTACGGAGTTCAGAGTGCATGTTTGTCCAGAAAAAATCTGAGTTCATTATCTCACAGTTGGCATGCTATTTTTGGAAACTGTTTGGTGCTAATGATGTTGACTGTATAAAAGACATTTTGAATTTCGTGGACTATCGACCGCTAGCCACAAAAATTGATGCTCAAAAAATTGTTTTTCTTTTTGCGAGGACTACGGTCATCGAGTAACTCTGTGATGGATTTTCTGTATGAGGCATTTGCTTCTGATGAATTGTTATCTAAAGGTTTTTCGTTGCAATTAGTTTGTAGTTTTTTTAATTTTCTTTTTTTCTCTCTTTCTTTTTTATTAATATTTTCATTGTGTGCTTGTGTTGTGTTTAGTGCTCTGTGTGTTTGCTTTTATATGCATGTTTTGTGTTTCTGCCACCATGGCGAAATAAAGTTTTCAATTTGGTAATAAGCACAAAAAACTATTACAACAGATGGACTATCTACAAAAATAAAAAGAAAAACAGTATCTAATTGCCAGTTCATTATTTTAAGTTACTGTATTCTTCCTTAGTGTAAAAAATAGTCCAAATATATGAATAACCCATTCTTCTGCAACCAATTCAATGCTGTTCAAATGTAGAATATCAAGCTACATGTAGCAAATTTACCAATATACAAAATACATGCACACTAACACATGGCAGCCATGAGTTATATAAATACCGTGAGGTTGTCACGCAATAGCTGCATGATCAGAGTGCTGTCTTTGTATGAGTCTTCATTCACGGAATCCAACTCAGCAATCGCCTCATCGAATGCCTGTACAACCATGCATCAGCAGTAGCACTGCAAGATATCTTTCTATAGTATATCTGCAATAAACTGACAAATAATGCGTCACCGCAGCATGTCAATTAGGAACACACCAAGGCTGAATTTATTTCACACTGCTATACATTTTGTATCATCAAATGAAGCCATATATGACTGCCAACTTATGCCAAAGTTTGGTGGTTTTATTACGACTTATGGCTATTGACTCACATCAATGCTGATTTCGAAATTATGCACGAAAACGATGACACCATAAGAAACACAAAATATAGTCAGCGAACTGAAATGAATGATATATAATGCCAGCAACATTAAAAACAGAAATTTGGGGCAGAGCCCAACATGAGTCTGGCCGGTGCCCAAAATCCGATCAGGGGGAAAATTTAAGGGAGGGGGTGAAATTCCCCCTGTAGCAAAATCACATGGCCCGCACTCAAATGAATTAGCACATATATGCAAAACGCGCATCATCGACCGAGGGTGGGTAAACATTAGCCACGCAATCTCTGGCATCAGTAGACCAAAGTTCACCAAATTTTTTATTCAACGTGGGAGTAATTGTAATTGATAACACTTTTTACTGCTGGTCGATATCTCTATTCGTTCCAGAGATATTTGCAGCCAAACTCAAAAATTGTCATAAATTGCACCGATTTTTGAACATTTTTTGCCCTCCCAAATTTTAAGGGGGTGGTGCCCGCAAAAGTTGTACCCGCATTATCACCCCATCTAGCAGCACGTCACGTGGCAAAGTATCATGAAGCTACTCCCCCTGGATCAAAATTTCTCGCGGCTAATATGCTACAT
>Ga0209454_1000977_pt1 | contig 16689 bp, 10 predicted proteins | sample WorMetHERISLAND1_2_FD_187400 | JGI IMG/M metagenome (GOLD analysis project Ga0209454, IMG submission 187400) | Marine gutless worms symbiont microbial communities from Max Planck institute for Marine Microbiology, Germany - Olavius geniculatus... | ecosystem: Host-associated > Annelida >...
CCTTCAGCATTTTCTACATATTTTGAGGAGAAAATAAACTAATTCATGATTATAACACACGGCAAAAGGATGATTTTCATATTCATACCGTTCAGTGTGAAAGAAGAAAGAGGCCTATCAAAATTAAAAGTTGTAAATTATGGAATAACTTACCAGCAGAAATTAAAATGATTCAGTCTTGCCGTGGTTGAATTTGGTGGAAACATCATTTGTCGCGTAAACGAAATTTCTCTACCTTACTTCGACGCTGGTTAGTACTGAGAATCGTACGAACTTTTCCCTAAAATACTTGCATTGCAAACTGCGGCTAAACCGCTGCAGATAGTGACACGCATAGAAACTTACCAATGCTCTATCTAATGGTAGCAAAGCTGAAGGTCATTGAAGGTCAAGCCAGCTTGTGCTGGTGTGTATTTGTGGCAGTGCATGGAAGACTCGTTGCATTCGTCCTATTCGTTGCATGAGTTTCGACGTACTGCGGACCGGAGTCCATGTAGTACGCACACCACATCATCTCATCCGGATGGCTGGCGGCGTCAGGACTCGCAGAACTAATTAACCGAGCGATATCCGGTTTCACATCCTCGATTTCATCTTCGACGCTTCGTCACGTGAACATCTTGCCGCGTAGTACAAACATGGTGATGGCCTGGCAGACGACGCATGCAGTGCGGATCTCCATTGAATTCGATATCACTAATTATTACACACGCACGGAGCTGTGGCCTGCGTAGCGCTACCAACCTGGTTCTGTATAAAGTAAGTAAGTCAGTGAGTAAATTTATAGAGACCTACGTGTATATTGCGACGTCGACAAGAGACGAGAATCTGAACGATTGGGTCAATTTTCAGGCCAAAATACTGTACAGTGTACTTGCACAGATGATATTAAATTAAAACATTCTATGGATGAACCAGCTATTCTTATTGTTCGAGGATATGCCTACCGGTATCGGTACGCTATTATAGAATACATGTACGTTAAATAGCGTGCGTAAGATTTTATAAGTGGAATACGCCTACGATTTTTTTGCGTTTCGTTAATGTTTCAGCATGCCATCAAAACATTTTTGAAAATGTGTCTTTTTGTTCTTGTACGGTAACCACGGCTAGTCGGCTTCAGTTCCCCGTCTCATTCTCGGATTCTCACGGCTGTAGTTTCTGCCAACGCATGAACCGTGCAGCTGCTAATTCTGCCATCGCTGCAATAGGCTAGCTTAGCAGCAGCTCCTGCTGCTGTAGCTGTTGTGGCTCAGTGTGGCTGTATACTGATGGTTATGCGTCGGACATGTTTGTATAACTCGTCTGTCGACTTCGGAGGCAGGCAACCGTGACCTCTACCCCTGGTCACTCACGCCGCAAATCATGGCGACAAACTGGGCGTGTATCCACGATTTCGATGTCGAGAATATTGCGAATTGGGTCGTGTTTCTTTCGCATTTATGTTGGAGTAAATTTTTGTCTGAAAAGACCGATATTATTTTAAGCGACTGCAAAATGTTTTTCATTAAACTTTATGTGCACGTTAGACCTTGGTCGAAAGTAAAGCGTTTACTTTCGGCCGAAACGAAATGTCCATCGAAAAGGCTTATTTTTTACAGTCGGCTCAAAAGCCGAAACTGGCCGAAATTTGCTTGACGACACGCTGCACACAACCGGTTGCATTTTATTGCAAATAAAAATCATTTACTTTCGTTACATTAGCGGCATTACTCTGCCTAAAGAACTTTGTAAATTATATTAAATATTTAAGTTTTTTGACTTTGCTTTTTAACGGTGATGTACTCTGAAGACGATGTGAGGAAAGAGGGATTGATAAAGTAAAACATGCACCTCCACTGGGTTCTCTATTTTGCCAGGACATTCTTACGCACCACATCTTAAATTTTTTTATTGCATATGTGACTACTGCATTAGCCTCTTCTTCAATTTAAAGAAAATACTACATGCAAATGCAGTTCTCTTATGTCGAATAAAAATGCAATAGAATGAAAGAAAACAACAATAAAGCAATTTATTTTGTTGTATTGTAACGAAATATTAGATTTCAGCGTTATGTTTCGCTCTGTGATTAAACAGTAAACGGAGTCGAGGTCGACCGTTTCCAGTTATATTTGTACCATTTTTATTGCGAACGCCTAACTATCGCAGCTAGTGCAGCAGCCCGAGAAAGATCGTATTTTCTACTGCGTCACAGATGCAGTTATTTCCCGGCCTGTGCTGATAGTGGACGGTGAAGGGACGATGGAAGAGCGCGCTGTAACGGAAAGTGTCAGTGCGCAGGCGCACACGTCACACATCATGAGCACTTCCGGTTCTGGCACAGAAACACTTCCGCCGTCCGCTGATAGAGCCACACGTACACAACTCGGCATTGTCGCGAAACCGTTGGCACGCCAAAACGAACCCGCTGCTGCTGCAGATGATGATGATTATTATTATTATAGGGCATATGCCTCGTTTTGGAATCAACGCGTGATTAACTGTCGAATTAAACCAGACTATGTGAATCTGAAGACTGTAGTCGATTAAACGTTAAAGGTGTAGGCCTGTTCAGCATTTCGCAAAAACCTGTCTCAGGGCTCCGGGCGTCATTATAAGCTGTCGTACGGGATCACACAGCCTCCCGCGTTTCGATTCCCCTTAAGCCCAGCCAGGGATAGAAGGCTGAGTTGACCTGGGTGGTAGTTTATAACACCGAGATGGCTTTATGCGCCCTGATTCTTTCTGAGACTTTGGCGCTTTATAAATCATTTACTTACTTACTTACTTATTTACTTACTTTAGGCCTACCTGTCGACAGACAGTTACGCATCCAAGTAGTAACCGAGCTCGGCGTCGAGCAACTGCAGATGGGGTGAGTGAATTTCTTAACCCCACATCAGCACAAAGTACATTTTGGCCATTCATTGCGGATGGATAGTATATCGTCTGGCATCTGGCTATACGTAGGCCTATTATGATGGCCAGTTCTTGATCGTTCGTGTAAAGTGTCTCGTAATATATGTCTGATTATAAGCTGAATACAATGATGATATGAGACGCAGTTTGTATTTGCCTGCATTCGACATCGTCACGTGTCTATCCCATCATGCACGGCGCGGTCACCGGAAGTAGCACGCTCTGATGCTCTGACCGGAAGTGCTGTACTGACGTGTGATCGATTTCCGGTCTGTGGCGTGCTAGGAATTCTGGAAGGTCACGCTCATGCGCGTTCAGCGGCCAATCACCATCCAGTTATACACTTCCAGCTTTGAAACGGTGCTGCATTGCACCAGGGTTGATTGGAATTCCCGTGCGATGGTGTTTCATGATTTACATACATCAGCATCAACCATCAGCGGCGTCTGCATGGGTTTTCCCTGTGGGTTTTCCTACACGCAGCTGCAAATTTCCGACAGTGCGCAAAGACGTTTTAATTTTGCTCCTAAATATTTGCCCATAAATAGCCCAAGATCCGAAATTTTCAACCCAATTTTTAAACAAAAAAATTGGACTCAATTTTCCGACAAGAGTCATAAAAAGACAGTTTTTCGACAGGCTAAATTTTTTTTGGGGAAATGAGCACATCAAGCAAAAACTGCCCCGGCCTTTTCCTTTCATGACGCTTCTGTTGACCATCACATCTGTCGACATATCTTCTAATAACTCAGTCTTTTCAGATTCATAGATTTTGCGATCTAACCTCGTTTACACGATCGACCAAACATCGAGCAAACATCAAGCAGGCCCGCTTGATGGAACCCCGCCCCTGGCTCAAATATAGGCCTAGGCTTAGCCCACAGCTGATCGATTACGTGTTACATAGGCCTTTCAATTACAACCTGCCCGTCCTCCTAATTAGTATGCTAATTACCATAGCGAGTCGAGCTAGCTGGATGAATGCTAGCAAACATCAAGCAGACGTCCAGCAATTAGCACGTGTATTTAGAATACATTTGCCCGATGTTTGCTCGATCGTGTAAACGGGGTATAAGTTTTATTGTATAGCTAACTGACTTTGATTTGCACAATCCAGTTTCATTCGTATATAGACTTAGGCCTAATGACCTAACATTGCTAGCAGAGCTGTCAAAGCGTTAATTTTTTTAATGTGTTAACGCACTGCGTTAATTTTTAACGCATATAATTAACGCGCGTTATTAATGCACTCAGGCCCTTCGAGAGGGAGAGTAGGGGGTAAGTTACCCAGGGCTCCGCGACGTTTGGGTGGCCCGCCTGTAAAATATAGAAAGTTAGAAGCACATTTTTTAACAATAACTGACGCCATCGCTCGCATAGAAATGTATTAGCTTGTCATCTAAAAAAATATTTATTTATTACCGTAGTGATAGAACAGCAACTGCAGTTTAGATACTTGAATTCATTCGATTGTCAAATAACCGCAGTTTAACGGAATATTGGAACTTTTGTTTCATTTGAAATAAATTTACGTAACTATGTGCGTTAATTTTTTAACGCACGTTAATTTATGAACATGTTAACGCGTTGATTAACGCGTTAATTTGCCAGCTCTAATTGTTAGCCTATATGACACGAAGTGGCTTGCTGTGTGCTGATGTGCCGATAAAAAAACCTAATCGTTCACTTTGTACAGTCACAGCGCGATGGTTGCATATCAAAAAGATGTTTCAATTCGTTAATGAAATATGTCAACACAATGCGTGCAGTATCGACCAATTGAATATGCGATTCGGGGCTAATTATAATTCTAATTTGATTGGTTTTTCTTTACAGTAAAATTGTTAACTTTATTGCGTTATAAAATCGTTTACCACTATTTTTAGTTAAAATCACAGATGTAAAATACTGTAAAATACCGACAGTTTTTGTTGGTTTTTTACTTTCACACTGCACAAAATACAAATACCAAAGCACGTTCACAAACTGGTAAACAGTATACACAAAACGAATAAAAGATAACACGGCGTACATATAGGAAACGTTGTTTTATTAATAATCAATAGATAAAAATAAACTCTGAAGCTCGGATGATTTGAACAATGGTTGTTGGGCAGCGGAATATCCGTCACAAAAGACGTCACAAAACGTTATTGTAAAATTTTAAAATTAATAACACAAGCGAAGCTCAACGTCATTCAAATGAATAAACGACAATAATTATACAATTAAATAAATTAGTTATAACAATTACACAAAAGAGAAAGCGAAAAATAATCAACATATTCTATATGTCCGATTTGCTTGACAAGTAATTTGAGCAAAGCTCATGAGACGCGCGACAGCCTTAGCAGTTTCTGTTCGCATGTTGTCTTTGTCTATTTTCAGCCATTTCTACACAATACACTCCTTATTATTGACGTTGACACCATTAAAAAGCTTGCCACTAGTGCTCGTTATGAAGTCAACATATCTGCGTCTATCTGCAAGCGTTTTCACGCTACACAAACCAATAGCGGTAAAATGACAACTTTTAGGGAGTAGCCTTCTTTGACGCGCGCGTGCGCTGCCCTCCTTGTATCTAAGGGGTCGGAACTTGCAACAATAAAATCTACGCTTAACGCTGAAAATTTCATTTGCAGGTTGTCTTGGTCTATCTCCAGCCATTTTTCCCCGCAATTCACTTTTAAAATGTGTGTCGAAGCCCGAAATCACAAAAAATCACTAAAACAGGTTATTTTGGAGCTTCAAGATCGTTCAAGGTCATAGATGTTGATACTTTTACGAAGCTCGTCACCAGTGCTTGCTATAATAAGCAGCATGTCTGTGCCTATCTGTAACCGTTTACAAGCCAATAGTGATAAAATATGCACATTTTAAGGGGTACCCCTCTTTCACGCCTTCGTTCGAGGGAAACCCCTTCAACCAGGCGCAAAAATTTTGTTACAATAAACTAGAGTCCTTGCGGCAACCCCACAGTGAAGATTTCGTGATCCTAGCTTGTACCGTTTTGATAGGGCTACAGAGTGTGACAGACAGACGTCTAGACGATGGCTAAGACGCGCGAAGCATTACATGCTGTCGCGCGTAAAAACGAGTTGACCAGCAGGCGTTTATTGCTATTAATAAACTGCGAAAAAATTGCAGTCCCCGGGTTCTCAGAAACTCAATATTTTGGCTTCGCTAACAGCGTCGTGGGAGGGGCGAAAGAACAGCCCCAAATAACAGTGTTCTTCCTGTCGTAAAATTTTCGTCCAAATTACAAAATTTGGGGTTAAAAATCCCCAATTTCTAAAGACTTTTTGAAGCAAAATTGCAATTTTGATAGCCCACGTTTTCTTTGTTAAAAATCTGCTGCCATTGTTTGTCGGAAAATTGCAATTTCTTGCCCAGTCTTTTTATCCGACGACGCTGCTGCCAGCTAAACATTGCAACCAGCTATTTCTTTCCCTCGATCAATTAATAAAAACACTGAAAATACATGTACTCTATAGTACGAAAAGTGAATAATCGCCTTATATATCTCATGAAAGTTTAATAGGCCGTATTGCGGGTCTGGCCTGTCCGTATGTCTGTTCGTTCGTACAAGACCTAACTTTAAAAAATAGAAACGCAGCAAAAAAAACAAAATTTGTGCGAACAATCCCCTAGGTAAGCCTAGGTTTTCAGCTCATCGATCAAAGGTTAGGATTGGGTTTCGTATTAAAGAGTAACAGGGGGATGAACTAACATCCCCATCCCCACCCTATCCCCACACGTTTTGTCCTCATTCCCATCCCCATCCCCATCCCCATTGTTATTTTGATGAAAATGATTGCCGCTAATAACCCACAGCTTTACTACTTTTACTTACTAATGTACTACAATTTAATAACGTTTATACACTTCACAGTTGACAATTAGTCAAGCTCAGAGTAACGGACAATCATCACAGTAAATGATTAGCGTTCAGTTCAAATCACTAAATATATGTAGACCCTACTCTAGCTGCAGAAGATATAGGCCTGTGTATGTAAGTAACACAAGTATATGTCTTTAATCAAAATCTATCTACGGATGAAGTTGTAGTTGTCCCCATTACCGCGAATATACCGCATATTCTATCCCCATCCCCGCGGTATTACAGTGGCTCCTACCCCCATTCCGGCGGAAATACCGCCGTTATTGTTCCCATTACCGCGGTAATTACCCAATGTTAAATTGTGAAAAATTAGCTGGGGGGTTAAACTTTCAACGGTCGGAGCCCGACCAAAATTGTGCTGTAAATCGTACGTATACAGCCCTAGTATATACCTGACCCCTTAGTACATAATTTAACAGTGTGTTAAGGGGGTTGAGAAAACAGTTAGGGGTTCAATCTCCCCAACCCCCCGGCAATTCAAACACTGTAATTACCGCGGTTACCGGGGTATTACCGCCGTCCCCATCCCCATGTCACTCTTTATTTCGTATAGACTATGCAGTGTGCAGTGGGCGAGTATACGCTTAAGTAGGCGAACGGCTGCATGTTATGTCGACACCTGGTCGACATCTTCGCTTGTGATAACGAAAAATCACGGTGATAAATTGTGGACATTGAACAAATGTCAGCTGACACCACTCTGACAAATACGTGTAGGCTATACACAAATGCTTAATAATACGTTTGCAACATAGCACGTTTGTTGCATCGTACAGAACAGAACTTGATGTAAAGCAGGCATATAATATCACTTTTCTATTTGTGCGCATATTTTGAATGCAAAGCTGAAGCTCGCTATGTTTTGATGAAATAATAATCGGCAGAATAAGTGCTAAAAATGGAAAAAAATATTGACAAGCTGGTAGAAAATCGGCAATAGAAAATGGCAAATCCCACAACAAATCGAAACCAGATGCAATCAGAAATATTAAACCTACGCCGAAAACATTGCTGCCACCTGGCAAACACAAAGAACTTAAATACAACTGCTATCTTCTGGTAACGCATCCAGCAGCGCAATGACTCCACGTCCACTATCCAGAATAACTAGGATCGCCAGGGAAATGTAAATCAATTTCTTGGACCCTCCTTGGGCCGTGGCACCGTGCCCAACGTCAACCCTGCACAATATTTCACTAAAATCTATTCACAGTTTTTTTTTCACAAACTCAGCTGACAAAAAATTGACTGACCAAAAGCACATCAACGTGGAAAAAAACCAATAAGCAAAATTTGGGCTGTTGAGGCATGTACAAAGCAACAGAACTGAACTAAACTGAAATGCCAGTTATACCCCGTTTACACGATCGAGCAAACATTGAGCAAATGTATTCAAAATGCACGTGCTAAATGCTGCTCGACGTCTGCTCGATGTTTGCTAGCATTCATCCAGCTAGCTCGACGAGTTATGGTAATTAGCATGCTAATTAAGAGGGCGGGAGGGTTGTAATTGGAAGCCTATATAACACGTGATCAGTTGTGTGCTAAGCCTAAGCCTACATTTGAGCCAGGGGCGGGGTTCCATCTGACCTGCTTGATGTTTGCTCGATGTTCGCTCGATCGTGTAAACGGGGTATTAAGTTGCGTTGCATGGACTGTACACAGCGAACGTATGAAACGGCAGTTGATTCAGCTTAAGTCGGTTGATTTTCGTTTGTTTTGTACCAGCGACGTCAAAGATTAATTTTTTTTCACTTTTCCGACAAAATTTCGACAGAAAGTTGTAAATATCCGACAGTGAAAATTATCGGTGCTCAAAATTTCAATTTTGTCTCTAAATTAATCTAGAATGGCGGTTTTCTATCGCCAAAGTTTGCATTTTTTGTTCGCGTCAAGTTTGCGACAAGAAAACTATTTCCGACAATTTTCCGACAGCAAGAAATTTAGGGGAACGAGGGCCATTGGCTTGAGCCCAAATTCCATTACGCCGACTTTACGACTTTCACCGAAACTTCCCCGCAGGGAAAGTCGAGGACACAAAGCATGAAAGTTCGCGACACAAATCATGTTGCCGACATTCATGATTTGTGTCCACGACTTTCCCCGCGGGGAAGTTTCGGTGAAAGTCGGCGTACTGGAATTTGGGCTTTACCCTTCACCGCCTCCTACGATGCCGCTACTGCGAGCGCGCGTTTATACGCGTTCGATGTCGTCAAAGCGTTTGACTGCGGCGGCGGCTGCAGAAGCAGCAGCGCCATGGGTGACGGTGTAGTAGGACACCAGGGTAGCAGGAGACGACTGAGTGGAGTAGTACTGTAACTCGTGATGGTCCGCACCCGACGAGCCGCGATAAAGCTCTGATTCCACTGCCGATGTCGACGACTCGTCGTCCGTCGCAACGGCCGGATAAGTGTGATGTAGGCTCAGATGCTGCTGACGCTGAAACAACTCATGATGATGACGATGATGATGAGGTATCACTCGTAAACATGCGACAAAATGTTTAAAACTTAACCTTTTTGCTGGGCGGAGATCATGAGTGATGGAACTTGGGCTTCACTACTTGGGCTTTCATACGCGGCCCTCCATATCGTCACAAGTCGATGTGTTACGGTGATATTGGCGATGCTGAAACAACTGATGATGATGATGATGATGCAGCAGTTGTGACGTGGGGTGGTAGTAAGTCGTCATGTGGTACGGAGTCTGGTGGCTGGAAGGAGGAGGGCTCCTGTGACTGGTGTGGAGTTCATCCTCCGAGCAGTCACTGCGTTCGTCGTCGTCCTCAGACCGAGGGTCGGTGGCGCGGCGTAGCGGTAGGTCCGGACAGGGAAGCAGTGATACAATGCCTCCGCCAGTGTTGATGGTCCGGTGTGTCGGGGAGGCTGCTGGGCGCTCGTTCTGCGGTGGCTCAGAGCGGCGCGTGTCGCCCGACCCGGAGCGACTGTCCTCGCCGGTCATTGCTGACGACACCGCTGACGTCATTGGCGCTGTAGTCGTCGTTGAGCCGCCCACCGCTGGACTAGACGTCTCTCTGTACCAGTACCACAAATGCATGCTTAGATGGCTAAATGGTATAGCTCTTCATAGAAAACCCATCTCAGAACTACGGAGCGTCACCTGCCATATGGGATCACACAGTGTTACCTGCCACCGAATGCAGCTTGGTTTTTTCCGCGCCCCGCCATAATCCCAGCCAAACAGATCGGTATTCAATTTACTTATCCCGGAGGGATGGACGGCTGAGTTTACCTTAGTGCTGGTTATTTACAGAGAGTTTAGCTGTTCGCAGGCATTCACCCATCCAAGTAGTAACCACGTCATAGCGACCCGACAGGAAGTTGAACCTATGATCTCTCGATCATAATATAAGTCTGACGTCCTAACCGTTGCACTACAAGCCATTATCAATCAATCGATCATTGAATCTGGAATTTTTAAAGTATTTTATGCAACAAATACGACTGCTAGGTCACTAGACACAACTGAAAGCAGTCCAGTTTAGAAAATAGTCAGGTGAGTTTTGAGTCGCTGACGAAAAATGGACAACGACTCGGCAGACGTCACGTCGTCCGGCAGGTCGTTCTACGTCCATGGATCTACAACCGGCAAAACCCGGTTGGCGACTGTTGTCATCTACACCAAAATCATTGCCAGACGTGACCTTTTTTATTTGCCGCTTTACTCGCATAAAATGCTGAGAATAGTATTTCTTGCATTACTTAACCGTATACAGAAACTAAGCCTAATATATTTTTGTTAAAAATAGTTCGTTCAGAGAAAAATGGCGCCTGTCAAATTTCATGTCCAAAATTGTGGTTTACCTACCACACCCACACCACTATTTTACGCTACCGACTGAAAGTGAAAGTGAAACTGAAACTAGCTCAGCTATCTTTGAGACCGGGAAGTAAATTTTTTTTCATTGTTCGCACAAGCGATCGCATTTATTGTCTCTTTCGTTTACAGTTGTTCGAATTTCGTTTTCAGAGCGCGCGACCTCCCTGCGTGCACGTCAATAATTACTCCACTCAGCCACTTACTAAAAGTGAAATCGTACTTGGGAGTTTTTCCGCTCACGGTAACTAAGTGAAACCGAAACCACAACTCACCTGTCCTTGGATTCGGCGGCGCGATCTCTCTGCCGTCTATTCTTGAACCAGTTCGACACCTGGGTGGTCGTCAGGCCCGTAGCTTCGGCCAGTTCGCGCTTCTCGCGCGGTGACGGGTACGGGTTGTGGGCGTACCAGTCTCTCAAAACAGTGCGTGACTTCTCCTTGAAGCAGTAGCTCGTCTCCTCCCCGTCCCAGATCGTCCGAGGCAGCGGGAATTTCCGCCGGACCCGGTATTTTCCCACAGCGCCGAGCGGCCGGCCGCGCAGCTTCTCCGCTTCGATGTAGTGACCTTTTATCATTATCATTCATAAAGTTATTTATTCTCCGAAATAAACGCAGCAGAATTCAGTCAATATTGTAATCGATCAATTCAATCGGAAGGCTGCCAGCCAGAGAAGAAGCCCTACGCTGACTAGCCGACTGTACAGTCATTAACGTCGTTTTCACACTAACCGTTTTACGTTTTCAGAGACAATGAAAAAACGCCGAAAAATGTTTTTAAAAACCGTTAAAAATTTTGTAACAATATAGATGGCAAACGTCCATAAAACGTGCAGTGCTACTATCTAAAAATGTACTTATATGCAATAGACCTTTGAGCCAGAGGGACTGCAGCTTAGCGTGATTGTGCGGTGAGAAATTGTGTGACTCGAGCAGTCGGTAGAGCTCCTTGAAGTGTCCACGATGAAACGCCACGACTGCCTTCGCCTTCAAGACGCTCTCGTTCTTATGCAGATGTTCACAGGCTGGCAGAGACCAAAGGAACCTGGCCAGGCGTTCCACATTGCCGGAGTTTTGTAGCACCTCGCAGACGCATGCCACCTGCACAACGCAGTGATCATCTTCAGTTCACCACATGACCGGTATAGCAAACAACGAATAAAACCAAAACATATAAGAACGCAAACTTTAACTAAACTTAGCTAACTAGGCTAATAATCACACAAACCAGTACAATAGGCCCTAACACACTTACCAGGCTATGTCTTTCAGTTTTCGAGTTAGAAGCTTGTAGCTTACGGAAAACGTACGAGTAGGCCTATACGAAACAATCGGACGGAAGGATGGACGGACGGTCGGGACGGACGGGCAATACTCACAATGCGGTCTGGCTTCGTACAGTCACCAGAACGACGCCACGGCAGCGTCCTTATCGCAGTTAAACCTATATCCTATACAGTGTGCGATCAAAGTTCCGGGATGTTTGTTTATCTGCGTAATAGCTACTAGGGCCTAAGCCTATAGGTGCGTGATTGGCAATGTAATAGCTCGCACCTGTTCACGAACGTCTAGTAGCCGGAAACGGATAGGCTTAAAGGCAATGCACCTAGGTCCTACTGTGAGCTAATGTCATCACAGCGTCCTACCCTCAACGAAGTAGAAAACGAGTAGTAGTTTAAGGATACGGGATCTAGGATAATTGAAAAGGTGGTATGGCTGCTAGCTGCATCGCGGGTCCAATTGTTCGCTGACGAGGGCAATGGATGGCCGCATAGTGCGCTGCGGTGTTATGGCTCATATCAATCAGCTGCCAGCTGCCACCACTTCTGAGATTGTAAAGCGTTTCTGGTCACCACGAGTATGACTCATGTGGCCTAAGAGGTGCTGTATCAAACACCGGTCGTATCTTTGCCTTTACCTACAGTGGCGTACGTCTAAAGCGACAATTGAGATGAGAGAGAGAGAGACTGCGCAAATTCAGTCAATGAGCTAGGTAGATAATTCAAGACCTGTTCCTGGGTGAAGCCGAAGGAAGGCAGCATTGAAGCTCCCGAGCTGGTCGCGCCGGCATTGCAGACTGCATGTTGACGCTGACGCTGGTCCAGCAACTGCAGGGCTTGCGATGATGACGATGAGGATCCGCCATGCATCGATTGTTCAGCGGATGTTGATTTGTACGATCCGCAACCGGCAACACCAGCTCCTGGGAGCGTCTCGATCATGTCTGTAGTAGTGATTGCAATACCGGGATTGGATTTTCAATACCGGGATCCGGAATTGAAAAATTTGTAATCCCGGGATCTTGTTTCGGGATTAGGCTTACAGATTGGTCGTTATTTTGGTATCCCCAATTGACTTATTTTATGCACAGGAATCCTACGAAAGGTATATCCGAACTGTAGAGAGTGACAGTGACGGCCAAAATACAAATTTCCCGCAACAGCACGAAGCAGTACTCTAGCGCTCACAAAATATTCTATTCACCAGACGGCTAGAATTCTTATTTTTGTCATTTAATACGCGAAAACGTACAATTATAGCTAATTTTTGTAATCCCGAAATCCCGGGATTGAGACGCTGCTAATCCCGGGATTCGGGATCCCGGGATTGCAATCTCTAGTCTGTAGTGCCACCGTGTGATGGAAAGTTCACTGCGCGCGCAGACATTGACAGCAAACATAGGTTGAGAACTCGAGACTTTATATCGGTCTGAAATTATCGTCGACATTCACCAGCTTAGCCAAAATTTTACAATCTGTTAAAGATCGTTGATATTTACTGAAAACAAACAGCCAAAATATCGAACACAAACACTTCAACAATTGAGTTAAAATTAATCAAAGCAAAAACTGTAACTGCATGTGTGGTGATCGCGATAAACAGCGGCGGCATGGGTTAAAAAGATCGGAAGCAGGAAGTTGCAATTTTCCGGCTAAACAGATAAGCCTATGAGTACTCAAAAGCTGCAATTTTGGGCGTCAAGTTTTTTTGTTCAAAATGAAGACTTTTTAACCCCAGTTTTTTTTAAAATTTTTTGACAAAAAGTTTCTCACAAGAAGAGCATTTTCCAACGAGTTAAATTTATGGAGACTTTCTCCTCCTGGAACGAAGCCTGTATCGATATACTTAAATCAATTTCTAGCAATGAAACAAAAGATCTACAGCCGAGCCGTCACTCGTTCATGTATCAACGCGCTGTAGAATCAACAGTTAGGCCTACTCAAGCATCTGAAAGCAAGATTGGTCGAGGCTGCGTAATGATATCTATTTGGGATGAAATTCATGCGATGTTTTGAAATCCAACAATACGGCTTGCAGTGCCGACACCGGCGACACATGATCGGAGAAGTGAGAAGGTAGTTGGATTTAACTGCAATCCAGACTTTTTTGTGAATTTTGCGTGCATAATCTTCTGCCGTTAAGAAATAGCGGATGTAAATACGTTAAGTGGCAACACCATTCTGGCAAAGGTTTCAGGTCTGTGATCACCTATAATTTCGTGTGTTTTTTTAAAATCCAAAACTTTAACTTTTTAAGTTATCGCAGTTTTGCGTGAACTGGCAGAAAGAAAGTTTATACAAACTTCGACCGCATTCTTTGTTGTCTGCTTTTTAAACGGCTGCCATGTGATATACAGAATAGAATGCAAGACAGCCTATACTGTATAGGCCTACATGCCCGCGCTGCATGTCTTCGATTTCTGTATATAGATAAGCTTATGCCTCTGACTGCATCAACTATCACTGTTGTTTTATATCAAAATATGGTCCATCACGACTGCACGACATCTGTACTGTAAATAATATTAGTAGCGAAGTATAATAGGGTGTTTACACGATCCAGCAAGCGTCCAGCAAACTTCCAGCAAATGTATTCAAAATGCACGTGAATTGCTGGACGTTTGCTGGAAGTTTGCTGGATCGTGTAAACACCCCATAAGATTTCCAGAGAATTAGCAGCCGAATGCACAAACCGTCTTGAGTGTCTGTTACATTTTTCATACAGAAGTAATCGATCTTACAGCAGACTCACTGACACGTAAGATAAAACTCAGTCTAAACATTTTGTGTAACATTCTTTAAATTTTATGCACCACACTATACGGCACGCATTAAGCAAAATTTCGTGAATGGCAAGTTGGACATAAATTATCGATAACGAAGAAAAACGGAGGAACATAAAAAGAAGTACGTGTACGTGTACGTGTACTGCAAGTTCATTGATAAATTCATATTTTTTTCACCCAAGCTTAACAACAGTTACTCTTGACAGTAAAAATTTAATTGATATGTTCTACAAAACGAGCGCCGGAGCCTACTGTCGTAGCAAACGGTCCGCGCGATACTTATGAATCGTGCTTCAACGGCTATACAGCTGATCTCATGCAGTTTTATTGTCACGAGTTATGTTGCGTTCTCACTGCGCGCGTGGACGATCCCAAATGTATCCGTTTATTAGGGTGAGGTAGCGCTTGGATTAGGACTTGACTGAACAATCAATTGAGATGACGTTAAAGCGCGTCACGCACCGCGACGGCGCGTTAATTCAGTGAGAACGCACCTTTATGGGGTGTTTACACGATCCAGCAAACGTCCAGCAATTCACGTGTATTTTGAATACATTTGCTGGAAGTTTGCTGGACGTTTGCTATTAATGACAGCGCAGCGCAGCGCACTATAAAATCTACTGAGCATCCGCGGTGCGACGTGCAGAATACCACCCCATCGCTTAGCTAAATGACTAAATCTATCTCCGTTACTTCTTATTGTCGCAGTCACTTCATTTTTTCTTCTTTGGCTAGGAATAGGAGGCTGAGTTGGCCTGCGTGGCCCTTTAATAGACTAGCCTACAAGTCGGCATGCAGATTTCTTGGTTGTGCGCAGGGGAAAAAGCCATTTTTATAGCTGAAATGACGCTTGGTTTCAGCGCAAGCAACATTCTCGCCGAAGGAGTGAAGGTATTTCGCGACTGTAGGCGTCAGGTGATTACGTCATGATTAAACTGCTAAAATAGCGGCTGTAACCAGTAATTTAGACAGGTCGGTGCCCGTGACGTCAACGCCTTATAACGAGGCTACAGTGACGTCACAGTATGACGCCATGTGCACGTCGGCGGTTGGAACTAATACACTGTCCACGTGTTAACTGTAAACTGGTGATTATTTCTTTGTAAACACGCGACCACCCGTCAAAATGCACAAAATAGACAAACCGGTAACCGACTGCAAAACGTTATGGGCGTTCGTCTTCACTTCATTGTGGGACACCCTGTATACTTAACCTGTGCTGCAAAGAAAATTTATGATTAGGCCTATTATCTGCTTAACGTAGGTATATAAGATTTTCACAAAATGAAACCTACTTAAATTAATGGCCAACTAACAAGAAAAAGAAAAATGCACTCGCTTGATATAAGATCAAGTCACTAAATATAATTATGCATATACTGTAGGACCTACGTCCGCTAAATGCAGACAACAACAACTTGCAAGACAAAAAAAATATTACAATTAATTAAATACAAATTAATCACTAAATCATGCAATTGTCCTAGCTGTGTTTAATTACCACTTAGCTTTAATTACCTCTAATGAAAAACTGTGTTTTGTTTTGCAGGATTCCCTATAGTGTAGCAAAACGGTGGAACAGTATAATTGATAGAAGTACACAAATACAATGCCTAAAATAGCAGGATATTAACTGCTCGCATGCGTTTTCAATGAGACTATACGAAATCTACTAATCTTATATAACGACTTTTTATGTAATATATTTTTTCTGTATTTTATAACACTATAGACCTACAATAACTCTAGCATAATTGTCAATTGTCACCATATCGTTAAAATCTACGAATCGGAAAAAACTTAAGCCAAACTGTCTTATAGGTCGTCGTAACTCGCTATGACGATATAATTAGTTAGGCCTACGTTACGTGACACGTTGACCTTGAAACGTCATTGACAACCGAGCTGCCTCCAGGACACATAGCGACAGACGGACAGACGGACGGGCGAACAGCGGTCAGCAGGGACAGGCCACCTGACAGGGG